>Ga0182746_1000332_pt1 | contig 73328 bp, 51 predicted proteins | sample eDN3rd30CBELigOP_FD_128881 | JGI IMG/M metagenome (GOLD analysis project Ga0182746, IMG submission 128881) | Enriched Organic Plus compost microbial communities from Emeryville, California, USA - eDNA 3rd pass 30_C BE-Lig OP (version 2) (version 2) ...
CCTGGTATTATCAAAAATATTATTGACCAGGAAAACATTGGCAGGAGGCAGGGTCCTCTCAGCATCACTCCCCTCGCAAAAACTGGCAGCAGAGCATTCATAAAAAGTATTATTGGCAATAACGGCATCAGTGACCTGCACATAGCGATGGGCAGGTGAATTGGGTATGCCGTTCATGATCGACAAGGGTGAACGGAAATCAATGCCCCGGCATTGATAAAAATAATTGTTCACCACCCATTGTCCTTTATTGATGACCCGGACACCACCTGTACCTTCTTTATCAAATCCCAGGAATACATTGTTCTCTACCGTGTTGTTATCGCCATGCCGCAAAACCACGCCTCCCTGGCATCTGATGAATATATTGCCCTTGATGTTATTACTGCCTGATTTGATGGACACGATCTCTGTTTCCCCATCGCAATCCTGGAAATAGTTATCGGTGATCTGCGTATTGGAATTGAACTGGCAATGCTGCGATACGCCCACCCGTATGATCTCGCCTGAATTGGAAGCCAGTGGCGGCCGGCCGGCAAAAACATTATGGTCAATGGAATGAAAATTCTCCCGGCTTCTTTCATCATCCAGTATCACAGCGATCAACACACCCATATTCTTTTTATCACGGAAGGTGCAATAGTCAAGCTGGTTGTTCTTACCATAAAAAGAAACCCAGTAATTTTCATCCATCCGCTTTGGGTTATTAAAATCAATGATGGCACATTCCGTTACGCGGCAGTTATTGGCAAGCTGGTCCTTGTTTATCCGGAAATCAATTACTGCATTCTTGCCTGCATAGCCTTTTTGAAAATACAGTCCTTTTACCACGATATGCTCGCCACCTATCTTCAGGGACGAATGACCGGTAATCAAGACCTTGCCAGGTGTTTTTGCGCTGAAAACAATGGGCTGGGCTTTGGTACCTTTGCAGGTAAGCCTGATCACTACATTATTCCATTCGCCATCACTGAGTAAAATGATATCGCCAGGTTTTGCGTTCTTATTGGCCTGGTCCAGCTCCTGAATGTTTTTAACGGTGATGGTGCCTGCAAATACGCACAGGCCCGACAACAGAAAGCAGGGCAGAAGAAAAAGCAATCGTATCATACGTTTTATTTTGAACGGGTATTTTTGGGAATGATCCGTTGGGACGATTCCCGGATATGCAGTTTTGGTTTCAGCACTTCTTCCACCTCACTCATATCACCATCATGGTGCATGGTTTCAATGAACAGTTTGGCGGCTATTTTTCCGAGTTCAAATGCCGGCTGGTCCACACTGGAAATGCCGGGCGTGAGAAGACTGACCACGGGTTCATTATTAAATCCTACCAGCCCTATATCATGCGGCATTTTCAATCCTTTTTCTTTAATGGCCAGCATAGCGCCAATGGCCATCCTGTCGCTGATAGTGAAAATAGCGTCCGGTCTTTTTTTCATGTTCAGCAATTCCTGTGTGGCGAGATAAGCATACTGCTGGTTGAAATCGCAATGAATGATCAGATCGGGATCGGATTTTATTTTATACTTTTTCAATGCAGCGAGATAGCCATCGAGCCGGTGATTGCTGATGCCGAGATTTTTGGGCCCAGCCAGTATTGCGATGCGCTTGTATCCCTGTTCTATCAGGTGTTCTGTTGCCTGGAAACCTCCGTCTGCATTGTCGAGCCGCACACCAGGGGCTTTTAAAAAAGGAGTGACCCGGTCAAATACCACCATGGGCATTTTCTTTTCCTGTATTTTTTTAAAATGGTCAAACACTTTTGTTTCGCTGGAAACGGAAATGATAAAACCATCCACCAGGCTATCCAGGAGCCGGCGTGTGTTCACGATCTCTCTTCCGAATGATTCATTGCTCTGGCAAACCATTACGGTGTAGCCCGCTTCGAGTGCCACTTCATCAATACCTCTTACCATTGTTGCAAGCACATAGTCAAGGTTGGGAACAATGACGCCGATATTATGTGTTTGCTTTTGTTTGAGACTGAGGGCGAGTTTATTGGGTTGATAATTGAGCTCTTCCGACAAAGCCATTACAGCTTTTTTCGTCTCGATGTTTACATCGGGCGCATTGCGCATGGCTCTTGATACGGTGGACGTGGAGACGTTAAGCGTCCTAGCAATGTCTTTGATCGTTGCGGGTTTATCCATTATGACAGTATGAAAAGTAAAACTAAGAGAAACTTCATTACGGAAATCCCGGTAGCGTTACCGGTAACGATGCCGGGAATTAAAAAATATAAAAAATGATGTTTGATTGGGATTTTCGTTTCTTTTTTTCCAATTATTGGGGATATTTTTTGATATTTTCAAACCTATTGCCCGGATCGGCCTCCTCCAATTCGACTTAATATTACAACCGGAAGCCTGGGACACGCTTCCCCCTTATCCGTTTTACCAGTAACTAATTTTTATTTTCAGATTAATCTACTATGAGCTCATTACAAGGAAAAGTCGCTATTGTAACAGGTGGTGCAAGAGATATTGGCCGCCAGGTATCATTAAAGCTGGCTGCTGCCGGCGCTAAAGTGTGCATTAATTATAACAGCAATAAGCAACTGGCAGATGAAACTGTTCAGCAGATCAAACAGGCTGGCGGAACGGCATTTGCGGTGAAAGCAGACATGACCAAATCTGCAGAAGTAAAACAACTCGTTGACGCCTGCATTTCAGAATATGGAAATGCGATACATATATTAGTGAATGTTGCCGGTGGCCTTCTCGCCCGTAAAGTGCTGGCTGACCTGGATGAAGAATTCTGGGATGCAGTGATGGATGTGAATCTCAAATCCGCCTACCTGGCCACACGTGCCGTAGTGCCTTATATGAGCGCAGGCGCGGCCATTGTCAACTTCGCTTCCCAGGCTGCCAGGGATGGCGGCGGTGGCGGTGCCCTTGCTTATGCCACAGCTAAAGGAGGCGTGTTGACGCTGACACGTGGACTGGCAAAAGAACTCGGCCCCAAAGGCATTCGTGTTAACTGTGTATCTCCGGGCATGATCAGTACTGCTTTTCATGACACATTCACCAAACCCGAAATAAGGACCAATGTAGCCAATGCCACACCCCTCCGCAGGGAAGGCCAGGCTGCAGAGGTTGCCGATCTCGTGCTTTATCTCTCCAGTGACGCTGCTTCCTTTATTACCGGAGAAAGCGTGGAGATCAATGGTGGAAGTTATTTCGCATAAAAGAATTTTTATACAGATCAAATTTCAACAACCTGGCTGCATGATACGATGGCTGAGCATATTTTGCTTATTGATAATAACTGCTGACCTGCCGGCACAACATCCGCTTACTTTTTTTACAAAGACCGAAGCTGCCATCGTAAAAAAAGACCTGGCAAAATATCCATTGCTAAAGCAATCCTATGCCGGAATAAAAAAACAGGTGGATGAATGGTTGGATAAAGACGTGGATGTGCCTTTCCCCAAAGATCCTGCAGGCGGCTATACGCACGACAGGCATAAGAGCAATTACATGCTGATGTTCAACAGCGGTATTTTGTACAATCTCACCGGCGATGCCCGGTATGCATTGCTGGTAAAAAAAATGCTGCTGAAATATGCACAACTGAATCCCGGATTAAAGAAACATCCGGAAGCGACCAGTAGTTCACCCGGCCGCCTTTTCTGGCAGGCATTGAATGATGCGAACTGGCTGGTGTATACCGGTATGGCCTATGATCTTGTTTATAACGGTATTGCTGCAGCAGACAGGAAGATCATTGAAGAAGGGGCATTTAAGCCGGAAGTGGATTTTATTACCAAAGATCTTTCCGGTTGGTTCAACCTGGTGCATAATCATGGAGTATGGGCCTGCGCCGGCGTTGGCATTGTTGGCATCGCAACAGGCAATAAGGAGTATGTTGATATGGCACTGTATGGGACCGCCAAAGATGGAAAGAGCGGTTTTATCGCGCAACTCGATGGTTTGTTCGCCCCCGATGGTTATTACACCGAAGGGCCTTATTATGTGCGGTATGCCATATTGCCCTATTATCTTTTTGCCAATGCACTCCAGCATGCAAGACCGGAGCTGAAAATATTTGAACACCGCAACCGCATTCTTCAAAAAGCCCTGCTGGCCGGTTTGCAGCAAACCAATATTGATGGCACTTTCTTTCCTTTAAATGACGCGCTCAAAGAAAAAGATTTTACTACCAATGAACTGGTTACTGCTATTGATATTGCCTGGGCAGAATATGGAGAAGATAAGGGCTTGCTGACCGTGGCTAAAAAACAGGACCAGGTATTGCTGAACAAAGGCGGTGCTTCTATTGCGGCCGCCCTTGCATCAGGTAAGGCAGTGCCGCCGTTCTATCCTTATAAGTCTGTAGAATTCGTGGATGGCGTGAAAGGTGATGAAGGTGGCGTCAGTTTGTTGCGCACCGGTAAAGAAAGCGATCTCACTACACTTATTTATAAGTATACTGCCCACGGTCTTTCTCACGGGCATTTTGATAAACTCAATATCAACCTGTTTGATAAAGGGAATGAAGTGCTTACTGATTATGGTTCTGTCCGTTTTATTGGCGTGGAGCAGAAATATGGAGGCCGTTATCTCCCAGAAAATGACAAATATGCTTCACAGACCATAGCGCATAATACGGTGGTCGTGGATGAAACAAGTCATTTTGGAGGAAAAGAAAAAGAAGCAGAAAAATTCCATGCCGATAAACTTTTCAGCGATATTAACAGGAGTGCTGTGCAGGTAGTATCGGCCAGCACAGATGAAGCCTATAAAGACACCCGTTTGCAGAGAACGGTGTACCTGCTTCAATTGCCGGGAGGAAAAAAACTGGTCGCTGATATCTTCAACATTTATGCAGACACCACACACCAGTATGATCTGCCTTTTCAATACAAAGGACAGGTCATCAATACCTCTTTTAAATACCAGGCGCATCTCAATAAAATGGCACCATTGGGCAGCAAGAATGGTTATCAGTATTTATGGAAAGAAGCGGAAGCAAAGGTAGCAGACACACTTGCACAATTTACTTTCCTTAATGGCCGTACCTATTACTCTATATCAACCCTGGTGCAGGATTCAGCCACACTGTTGTTTACCCGTGCCGGAGCCAATGACCCGAATTTCAATCTCCGCAGGGAACCTGCTTTTATCATCCGCAAAAAAGGAAAAGACCAAAGTTTTATCAACGTAGTGGAAATACATGGGAAAATGGACCCGGTGATAGAGATATCGTCCCAATCCTATCCTTCCGTGCAGCAAATAAAACTGCTGCAGCAAAGCAGTGATTTTACTGTTGTACAGATAAAACTGGATGGTAAAGAATTACTGATCGCTCAATGCAATAAAGATTTCGCACCCAAAACAAAACATATTGCCGGTAACGAAGGAAGAAAACTGGAATGGACAGGTCCTTATGCTGTATGGTATGAAGGGAAACAGTTATAGGCCTGCCGCAATTATTTATTCACTAAACTAATGAATATGTCAACGACCGATGCTATGAAGATATTTATATCGGATAAAGATGTGCCCTGGGAAAACGTGGGGGACGGAGTAAGAAGAAAGATCATGAGCTGGGATGACAAACTGATGCTGGTGAAAGTGGAATTTAAGAAAAATGGTATTGGCGTGCTGCATCAGCATTACCATTCACAGATCACACATGTGGAAAGTGGCGTGTTTGAAGTGGAGATCGGAGAGGAAAAAAGAAAACTGCGTGCAGGCGATGCTTATTATATACCTCCGAATGTGATGCATGGCTGTGTATGCCTTGAGGAAGGTGTATTAATAGATGTGTTCAGCCCTATGCGGGAAGATTTTATAAAATAAACGGACAGTACAATTTAATGCCTGGTACAACAAAAATAAAAGGATTGCGCTGGTGGATCATTGGGTTGATCGGCATGGCTACGATCATTAATTATATTGACCGCAGTGCTATCAATATCCTTTGGCCCTATATCTATAAGGAGTTCAATATAGCTGATGCAGACAGCAAGAACGCACTGGCTATTATCACCACCTTCTTTATGGCTGCTTATGCGATCGGGCAAACCGTAACAGGAAAAATGATGGATGCCATTGGTACAAGAATGGGGATGGTGGTTTCCATTGCCGGCTGGAGCATTTCCATTGCTTTGCATGCACTGGCAAGATCGCTTGCTTCTTTCAATATTTTCCGGGCAATGCTTGGCCTTAGTGAAGCCGGCAACTGGCCCGGTGCTACCAAAAGCAATGCAGAATGGTTTCCTGCAAAAGAGAGAGCGATCGCGCAAGGCATATTCGGTGCATCGGCTTCGGCAGGCTCCGTTGTTGCAGCGCCGGTAATTGTGGCCATTTCGCTGGCCTTTGGATGGAGGGCCACTTTTCTCTGTATCGCTGTGCTGGGCGTATTGTGGATCATTCCCTGGCTGATCATTAATAAATCCACTCCCGATAAGCATCCCTGGATCACCAAAGAAGAGCAGGATCATATAAAAGAAGGAAAAAGTGCAGTGAATGCTGATGCCGCTGCGGAGAAAGTATATTCCTGGAAAGAATTGCTCAGGTTCAAAAATACCTGGGGCATTATCAGTTCAAGGTTTTTTATCGATCCTGTATGGTGGATGTTTGTGACCTGGCTCCCGACCTTCCTGAAAGAACAGTTTGCATTTGACCTGAAACAGATCGGCGCATTTGCCTGGGTGCCTTATGTGTTTGCAGCTATCGGCGGTTTGCTTGGCGGTTTTTATTCATCCGCATTGGTGCGCAAGGGCATATCGGCTACCAGCGCAAGAAAAAAAGCTGTTACTGTTGGCAGTGTGATCATGCTGGCGGCACTCGCTGTTATTGCCATTTCCCTTGATCAGTTGAAAGACAATGCAAATATTGCGATCGCATTGATCAGTGCTACTTTGTTTGGTTTCCAGTTCCTGATCAATAACCTCCAAACCCTGCCTTCGGATTATTTCCATGGCAAGAATGTAGGAACAGTGGCAGGAATGGGAGGAACGGCTGCTGTGATCGGTACGATCATTATCACACTGCTGGTGCCGGTGCTGACCAAAACCAATTACACTTCTTTCTTTTTACTGGGGGCATTGCTGGTACCGGTTGCCTGGGTATGTATCATTTTTATTTCTTCTAAAAAGAACAACATGCAATAATATAAACGACCATCGCTACCATTTTTAATATGCTGCTATATGAGAAAAAATCTACTGATACTGTTTCTTCTAATTGCCGGATTCGCCTCCGGCCAAACCACTTATTACTGGGTCGGCGGAACGGCTGTAACCAGTTTTACCAGTAATTCAAGCTGGAATACTTCACTGGATGGTTCCGGCACTGCGCGTGCTGCTGCAGACCCTTCAGATATACTGGTGATCGACGGCTCCAATATTGGCGGAAGCGTTCCCACTACGGGAACTGTTACGGTAAACGTGACATCCACTTCATTTGCTCAGCTCAAGCTTATTAACAATGCAAAGCTGGTGCTGCAACGCCCGGCTGGCGGCGGTGGCACCGGCACCATAACTGTTAATGGCGGAGCTGCGGGTGATGACCTTGTAGTGGAAAGCGGTTCCAGTCTTAGTGTCATCATGCCTGCTGCTGATGGCACTGTTGTGTTGGCACTCGCCACTTCGGCAACCGGCCGCATCAGTGGCACGGTAGTGCTGGCAAATGGCGCTCACCGCATCATTTCGCAGGTAGCAGGGGCACTGGTATTTGATAATGGCGCCAGTGTAACGACCAACACTACCAATTATCCGTTTGGTACAACAAGTACAACACCTGCAGCCGTAGCATACGGAGTAGTATTTGAATCCGGGGCTCATTTATATTATACAGGTGGCAACAGTCCCATGGGAAATAACTCCACTTTTTCTGCCATTGATTTTAAAGCAGGCAGCAATTATCATATACGCACTTCCAATGGAACAGGCTCGTTTACCAACAACAAATCATTTGGCAATCTCTTTATCGAGAACAATGCAACACTGACCGCTGACGGCCCCATTTTCCGGATCGGCGATTTTACTATTGAATCCGGTTGCAGCTTTACCACGCATAGCAGCGGACACACTGCTGTATTGGGGAACCTGGTCGTGGATGGCAATTTTGGTTTTCCGGCCAACAGTACCAATACGTTGGTACTGGGAGGAAGCACACCGCAAACCGTATCCGGCAGCGGGGTTATCTCTGTTCCTTCTTTGCTGGTGGCGGACAATGCAATGGTCACGCTTGGAAAGAATATCAATGTTACTGCAGCCGTGAACGTATACGGTAAACTTGATTTTGCCGGGAACAAACTGACAGGCAGTGCCAGTTTTACAACCCGTGTGAACGAAACAGCAACAGGACTTACCGGCACGCTTACTGCCGGCTCTTTCCAAATAACCAATGCAACCGGTGTGGCTGGTGTAGCAGGCTTATCAATTACCGGAGCAGGCATACCGGACAATACTTCCGTTGTTTCTTTTTCTTCAGGAAATGCATTGATCACTTTATCCAATCCTGTTACGACCAGCGGAACAAATGTGGCACTTAGCTTTTTCAATGATACGGCCACCCTCGCTACTGCAAATGCTTCAGGTTTTGAAGAAGCGAACGGCTCTGTGGCATTGAGCGGTACTAAGATATATAAGGCAGGAACAAATTATATTATCAATGCAGCTACCAGCTATCCTTTTGGGTTATCTACCGAACAGGAAGATGGAAATATCCGCGCAGGCTCCGTGGTGATCAATGCACCGGCGACCGTGAACCGCGGTGTTGATATTTTCGGTGGTCTCGATCTTAATAATAAACTGAGCTTGCGGCCTGATGATACACTTCGTATCCGGACCGGGGCTACGATCAATGGAACATTTAACGGAAGCAACTATATTGTTACAGCCGGAGACGCCACTGATGGAAAACAAAGTGTAGTGCAGTATGATGATCTTTCTGCCACTACGATCATTCCTGTAGGCAGCGCCGGTTATTATCTTCCGGTCACCATCACTCCGGTAGCAGCCAGCGCATTTACAGTGGCCGTGATAGAAGGAATTACCAGCAATGGATTGGTGAATGGAACTGCATTGAGTGTTTTTGAAAAACAAAAACTGGTAAATGCATCCTGGCAGATCAACCGCTTTAGCGGAAGCGGTGATGCCGCTTTGCAATTGCAATGGAATGCAGCGCTTGAAGGTTCTACCTTCAACACCCTGCCGGATACTGATATCGGCATCATCACCAATGATGGCAGCAACTGGGGCGTTCCGCTCAATAGTGGTGACAACACCGGCAATACAGCTTCAGCTACAGTGAGCAGCTTTGGCGTGTTCGGTGTTGGTTCCATTCCGCAGGCTGAACCATTCGTGTTCAATGAACTGCCGGTTAAAGTGTACGGGGATGCTGATTTCAATGGCGGCGCCAATAGCCTGAACACTACCCAACCTATTGAATACAGCAGCAGTGATGCAACAGTGGCAACTATTGTGAACGGTAATATCCATATTACCGGTGCCGGCACAACAACTATCACGGCTTCGCAGGCAAGTGACGGATCATATCCTGCTGCAAGCATATCGCATACGCTTACTGTTCAGAAAGCTCCCTTACTGATCAAAGCAGATGATCTGATAAAACCTGAAGCAGAACCATTGCCCGAACTTACGGTCACTTATACCGGCTTTGTCTATAATGAAACGCCTGCTGTATTGCTTACACCGGTGCAGATAGCGACCACTGCTACGGCTGCTTCGCCTGTTGGGACCTATCCCATTACAGTAAGTGGCGCTACGGCTGCGAACTATGATATCAGTTTTGAAGATGGTGTGCTGACGGTTCAACCCAAACAGGTGCAGACCATAACATTTAACGAACTGCCATTAAAGAAATATGGCAATGCAGATTTTGCGGTCAGTGCAACCAGCACCAACAACACGATCCCTGTTGCCTATGCCAGCAGCAATACGAATGTGGCTACCATAACTGGTAATACCGTTCATATTACTGGTGCTGGTACTACAGTGATCACGGCTTCACAGGCAGGAAGCCTCATCTTCTTCCCTGCAGATCCCGTATCACAAACGCTTACAGTAGATAAAGCGGCACTCACCATTGGCGTGAGAGATACTTCCAAAGTGGAAGGAGAAGCCAATCCTGCCTTTACGATCACTTACACTGGTTTTGTGTATGGGGAAACAGCTGCCAGTCTCAGTGCACCTGTTGTAGTGAATACTACAGCTACTGCCACTTCATCCGCTGGTTATTACACACTGACGCCAGCTAATGCGGCTTCCAATAACTATACCATTACCTATACCAATGGAAGGTTGACTGTTCTGCCGTTGGGTGGTTCGGATAAGCCCTATCTGAATGCCTACATGAGCAATTCAACAACATTAACTACCAGGATCTATTCCAATGTTCCGGCATTAAGCGATATACAGGTATGGGACCTGAACGGAAAACCATTTATAAGACGGAATGCATTTCTGCCGAAAGGATTTATCAGCATTGATCTGATGGTTGGCGGTGTTCCTTCCGGTGTTTATATCGTTACGGTAAGAGGAAGCGGGGTCAATCTGAAACAAATGATCAGGATCATAAAATAAAATGTATCACCAAATAATTTCCTAATGAAAAAACAAATCTTCTTAACGATCAGTTGTGTGATACTAAGCTGGCTGCCTTCTCTTGCCAAAGGCCAGCCCGGCAGGTTGCAGGTATTTGTGCTGGATGCAAAAGCACTTGCATCCAATAAAGCCGGTATTAAGGCCAACAATGCTGCCGTAGTGCCTGCCTATAAGCAACTGCTGAAAGATGCAGATAAAGCCCTGCAATTTGGCCCCGTGAGTGTAATGGAGAAAAAAAATCAGCCGCCCAGTGGAGATAAACATGATTATATGAGCCTGGCTCCTTATTTCTGGCCTGACCCTGATAAGCCTGGTGGGCTTCCTTATATAAGGAAAGATGGTCAAACCAATCCTGAAGTGAGAGACTACAAGGATAAGGAATACATGCCCCAGCTTTGTGAAGTGGTGTATACCTTATCGCTGGCGTATTATTTTTCTGAAGATAAAGTGTATGCCGATCATGCAGCCCGTTTGCTGCGCGTATGGTTTCTTGATACGACCACCCGCATGAATCCCAATCTGAACTATGGACAGTCGATCAAAGGTGTGAATACGGGCAGGGGTTCAGGTTTGATTGATACACGTCATTTTGTTAAGCTGATAGATGGTATCGGCTTATTGCAAGGCTCTTCTTCCTGGAAAGATGCCGATCAGCAGGGAATGAAAAAATGGTTCAGCGATTTTCTGCACTGGATGCAAACCAGCAAGAATGGAAAGGATGAGATGAAAGCACCTAATAATCATGGCGCGTGGTATGATGCACAGCGCTTGTCCATGGCCATGTTTATTGACAGTACGGAGCTTGCAAAAAAGATCGTGCAAAATGCACAGGACAGGCTGGATAAACAGATGGATGATACAGGAAGGTTCCCTCTTGAAATGCAAAGAACGATCTCCCTGCATTACACCTGTTTTGTAATGGAAGCGTTCTTCAATATCGCACAGGTAGCCAAAAAGCTGGGTATGGATATGTGGAACTATACCAGCCCTTCCGGGAAATCGCTGAAAAAAGCATTTGATGCATTGCTGCCTTATATCTCAGGGGCAAAACAATGGGATGGCCAACAGATCAAACCCTTTGAATATGATGAAGCTTATCCTTTACTGAGCAGCGGAGCTGAAAATCTGGGCTGCAAGTCCTGCCGGCAGTATCTGAAGAACCTGGCCGGAGATAAAGCCCCAAGGCTTCGCCTGAATCTTTTATACTGATTAAACGATTTGTAAATATTTAAACTGCTATTATGAAATCTCGATCCCTGCTGTTCATGCTGCTGCTACTCGGCAGCTTTGCTTACGGACAAAATAGAGTGATCACCGGGAAAGTGACCAATAAAGAAACCGGTACACCATTGGCCGGGGTGAATATCCTGGCCGACAAGCAAAGGGGCGGCGTTACCTCGAAAGAAGATGGTACCTATTCCATCTCCGTTCCTGCGGGTTCGTCCACGCTCATTTTTTCTTATGTAGGATTTACTTCACAAACAGTGCTGATAGAAAGTAAAACAACAATAGACGTGATCATGGCTGCCGCTCCCACTGATATGAATGAAGTGGTAGTGATCGGCTATGGCACTACTAAAAAATCACATCTTACAGGAGCAGTATCCAAATTCAAGAATGATAACCTGGAAGAAACACCCGCTTCCCGCCTCGATCAGGCATTGCAGGGAAAAATAGCCGGTGTGCAGATACAGAATATCAGTTCGGAAGCAGGCTCCGATCCAAAAGTGCAGGTGCGTGGATTAAGCTCCATCAATGCAGGATCGAGCCCATTGGTAGTGGTAGATGGGCATCCTGTTCCCGATGGCTTGGCTTTTGTGAATATGGCCGATGTGGAATCAGTAGAGGTTTTGAAAGACGCAGCTTCTGCCGCGATCTATGGTTCACGTGGTGCCAGCGGGGTTATCATTATCACTACCAAGAGCGGCAAGGCAGACAGACCGAAATATGGTATCAAGTTTTCGACCGGTGCCAAAACGCAGTATGAGCTTTATCCCATGATGACCACTACTGAATACACTAATCTTCTTTTTTATGAAGCATCGCTGAAAGCACAGGACCCCAGCATTCCGCCGCCTACCGGCACGCAGATCATTGCCAATAATGAAAGGGCTGCTTACATCGTGGAGCAACAATTGAGAGGTGGAGTGGGCACCGACTGGCAACGTGAGGCATTGCGTGATGCTAACGTAAAGAACCTGCAGGTAAATGTTTCCGGTGGTTCCAAAACGTTGAAATATTTTCTTTCCGGAGGCTACCAGGATGATCCGGGCATGATGTACCATAGCGAATACCAACGCTTTAATCTGCGCGCAAAACTGGATGCCAACCTGAGCAAAAGGGTAAAGCTCTCTTTCAATATCAATCCTTCCTATATCAAAAGAGAGCGCCCCTCTGTTAACTTTATTGATTTTGTACGGTTCCAATCTTTCCTGCCCGTTTATCATGATGAAACAACAGCAGCATTTGTGAACCAGGCCACTGCATGGGCGAATATCAGACCCGGCGATTTTGCACAGGCCCGCCATTTCAATGGACGTGTGTACAGCGGTATGATGCCGGATGGTTCCATGTGGGTGAACAACTCTCCGCTGGACCCCTTCAATACAGCGAATAATACACCCAAATCGGTAATGGAGACCAGGACTATTACTTCCAATGATTACCGTATGCTGAGTTCTGGTGATCTTACCATCAATCTCATGCCAGGACTGGATTTCAAGACCATGGGCAGTGTGTATGTCAGCTATACCAATGCGCTGGATTTTGCCAAAAGAAGTTCCAACCGGGATGGTGATGTGAACAAAGGCGTTTATAACAACAGAACATTCGTTGATCTTTTGTCGGAAAACACGTTGAACTATGTGAAACAGTTTGGAGAGCATTCCTTCAACGTACTGGCTGGCTTTACAGCACAAAAAACAATGATCAGGGATGAACAGATCACCGGCCTCGATTATCCCAGTGATAATATTACCACGCTGAACACAGCTTTGCAGATCGATCAGGCAAAAGATGCAACGTATAATAATAGAAACCAGATCGGTTTATTATCCTGGCTGGGACGCGTGATGTACAGCTTCAAAAATAAATACCTGCTTTCTGCCAGCTATCGCTGGGATGGCAGTTCTTATTTTGCACCAGGTAAAAAATGGGGTTCTTTTCCTGCAGTTTCCCTGGGTTGGGTAGCATCTGAAGAAAAATTCTTGCAAAAAGTGGATTGGCTGAGCAATCTGAAATTAAGGGCCAGTTATGGTGTAACAGGTAATAACAGGGTAGGTTCTTCTTATTTCCCCTATCTGGACCTGTTATATTCTGCCAATTATTCTTTTGGCTCCGGAACAGGTACTCCCAATACAGGTCTGCTTCCATCAACCAGTGTGCTGGCCAATCCCGATATCACCTGGGAGAGAACGTTCCAGTATAATCTCGGCCTGGATATGGCTATCTTAAATAACAAGATCAACTTTTCCGTAGATGTTTATCAATCCAAAACAGATAAACTGCTTCTTCTGCAATCTGCCATGGGCTTTATAGGTGTTCCGCAAACCTGGAATAATATCGGCAGCCTGCGCAACAGGGGCATTGAGTTTGAGGTCACTTCAAATAATATCCGTACCAAGAATTTCAGGTGGACGACCACTGCCAACATCGCACATAACAAAAACAAGATATCTGAATTGGGAGAAGAAGCTTACCTGCTTAACCAGGGTGAGCGCACCGAGATATATATGAACCGTGTGGGCGACCCGCTGATACAGTTCTTCGGATACAAAACAGATGGTGTATGGCTTTCACAGGCAGAGATTGATGACGCCAGGGCAAAAGGACTGAAAAGCTCTTTGAGCAATGTGTTTGTGCCCGGCGGCCTGAAACTGGTGGATACAGACGGTGATAATGATATTGATGCAGACGACCGCGTGGTGTTGGGTAGTCCTTATCCCTCTTTTACCTGGGGCATTAATAATACCCTTAGCTATAAAGCATTTGACCTGAGCTTTATGTTCCAGGGAGTGCAAGGCGGTAAATTGGTGAATGGCGACCCCAACTATAACGAAACAAAACGCTACAATAAGAACTATAACAAGAACCGCTGGTTGAGCCCTATGTTCCCCGGTGATGGCAAAACGCCTTATTCAACGATCGGCTTTAACTGGATGCTGACGGATTATGTAGTGGAAGATGCTTCTTACTATGCATTGAGGGAAGTGATCTTTGGTTATACGTTGCCGGTAAAAGTGGCGAAGCTGGCACATATCAGTTCTGCAAGAGTGTATTTCTCTGCACAGAACCTCTTCTTCCACTCGGCTTCCGGCTACAGGGGCATCAATCCTGAAGCAAGATTCACCACCGGCCCATATGCCACTCCACTGGTTGATGGCTATCAGCGTGGAAGTTTCCCTATGCCCAAGACATACATGTTTGGAATTGATATAAACTTCTAACCCTTTCAAAATTTTATTATGAAGCGTTTACATATTTTAATACTGATAGGAAGCCTGGGTTTATTCAGTTGCAAAAAAGTAATTGATGTATATCCCCAGTCAAATCCCAATACGATCACTTATTATTCCGACCCGGCAGAAGTGAAAGCTGCGCTGACGGGATGTTACAACGGAATGCAAAGGCCTTTGTTTTATGAATGGCAGATGACGGAGTTAAGAACAGATAATTCCAAACAGGGGCAACCCGGAAGTACTGCTTCCACTAACCGCGACCTGAGTGATCTGGATATGTTCACTCCCAGCACTTCGCACCAGGCGATCTACAACTACTGGCTGGCCACTTACAATAATATACGGAATGCCAATATCGTGCTGGAGAAACTGGGCGTGGTGTATGATGCAAGTGCGGGCACTATCAATTTTGAAGATATTGATATGAATATTGTTGATGTTGACAGGAAGCAACTGGCCGGTGAGGCATTGTTTATCCGTGCGTATCATTATTTCAATTTAGTAAGATTGTTTGGTGGTGTATTCCTGGTTCACCAATCACTTTTGCCGGATGCGGCCAAGGCAATGAACCGGGTAAGTGCTGAAGAGATCTATAAACTGATTGAAGCAGACCTGAAAACAGCGGCTGCTTCCATGAACAGCCTGCAATATTCCCAGATACCATCTGCCGACCTGGGCCGTGCTACGAGCTGGGCTGCGAAAGGGCTGCTGGCAAAGGTTTATCTCACGCAGAATAAAAAAGCAGACGCCATTCCTTTGCTGCAGGATGTAATGACCAATAGCGGTTATTCACTTCGCCCGGTTTATGCAGATGTGTTTGCAATAGATAAGGAAATGAATGCTGAAATATTATTTGCTGTCAGGTATAAAGCCGGTGGCCTGGGATTGGGTTCTCCTTTTGCCAATACGTTTGCCCCGTTGGGCACAGGCTCACAGGTGATCAATGGTGACGGTGACGGATTGAACTATCCAACAGCCGACCTGGATACAGCCACCAATGGCGATGCTCGCAAGCCTACACTTATCGGTGTGTTTGGCACAGGCTCAGCCGCTAAATACTATGTAAAAAAATTCTTCTCCCAGGTTACATTAGTGGATGATGCCGAAAATGATTTTCCTGTGCTGCGTTTTGCCGATATCTTATTGATGTTGGCGGAAGCACAGGGATATACTCCCACCAGTATTGATCTTATCAATAGCGTAAGGCCCCGTGCAGGCCTGCCGATTTATACTGCCGCAGAAATAAACTCTGTAGCCAGTTTTGAAAAAGCTTTGTCGAACGAACGGCGCATTGAATTTGCTTTTGAGAACCAGCGTTTCTTTGATCTGCTGCGGTTCAATAAAACGATGACCACCATAACGATCGAACAAACAATGAAAGACCATTTTGCGGATGAGTATTATACGCATTACCGTCTGTATGTGGCACCGGCGCCTACTTTGCAGGAATTGTATGATAACACGACTCCTGAGCACATGCTGTTGCCGATACCACAGCGTGAGATCGATACAAATACGCAGTTGACAATACCGCAAAACCCGGGATACTAAATGAACATTTCTAAATAGACCATAATGAAAAAAATTAAATTCCGTACAACTATCGTAATGCTGCTTTTTGCAGGCAGCTTATTCGGGCAGAATGCAGATACTACTTATAAGCCGGTACAATATCCGGACGGGTATAAGGCCCGGTTGGATGTGGTGTACACCAAAGTGAAAGACTGGGAAGGCCGGATTGATCTTTATCTGCCTCCTGAAAAAAATGGCCCTTCACCCATAATCATTAACATACATGGTGGCGGATGGAACCATGGGGTAAAAGAATCCCAGACCGGTTTCAGTACTTTCTTTAAAATGGGTTTTGCAGTCGCCAATATGGAGTATCGCCTTACGGGGCAGGCAACTGCACCGGCAGCCGTGGAAGATACCCGTTGCGCATTGATCTATCTTATTAAAAATGCAAAGGAGTTGAATATAGATGTCAACAGGATCGTGATCATGGGTGGCAGTGCAGGCGGTCACCTTGCCCTGATGGGCGGTTTGCTGGGAAATGACCATCGCTTTGATGGTAACTGCCCCGGCGTGGAGAATATTAAAGTGGCTGCTATTATTGATAAATACGGCATCACTGATGTATGGGATTGGGGGTATGGCAAGAATGTTACCAGCAAATCGGCAGGTGCCTGGTTAGGAAGTAAAGCAACAGATAAGGATTTTGCGATGTCTGTTTCACCGATCTATTATGTGAATAAGAACAGTCCACCCACTTTTATCGTTCATGGTGATGCAGATCCTACAGTTCCCTACCAACAGTCAGTTGACCTGCATAAGAAATTCCTGGAAGCAGGTGTGAAAACCGAATTCATGACAGTAAAAGGTGGCCTGCATGGGAAGTTCAGCAAGGAACAGAATTCCGAGTTGAACAAAGCCATTGCGAAGTTTTTAAAAGAGTTGAAAATAACTATTGACCGTTGATCGTTGTCCGTCAATATACAAGTTGGGATCAGTAGTTCCTTTTCCATTGTCACCCCGGCCCTGGTTTAGGAAAATAGCTGGACTAGTACATTAAGAGCCGGGGTCTCCCCCATCTGCAATATTTTCTAAGCAATAGGGCTTACTGGTTTGAAGTCACTGCAGCGCTGGGAGACCCCGGCTCTTATATTCTTTTAACCAGTAAGCTAACTAAGCCAGGGCCGGGGTGACAGCGGGAAGGGAATTACAAGCCATCAACCGGCAGTACAGCAGGAGTGGTCAGCGCTATTCGGGAAGATTGTTTTACTTTTAGGGTTTCCTGAAGCACCGGAAGGACGCCGTTGCTTCGCCATCACTGTATGAGGTGGTACAGGATAATGAGAAGATAAATCAACAAGAATGGGAAAGAGTTTGGGGTCGGACCGTTCGTTTACGGCCAATATTTACATTGCCCTTTTATACAGGCTGCTAATTATTATTTTTCTTTTTCTGATAAGCCGGTTCATTTTTTTTGGATTGAACAGGAGCTATTTCCCGGGTATCAGTTTTGAAAACTGGATACATATCCTGAAGGGAGGTTTCCGTTTTGATGTGGCAGCTTTGTTTTATGTGAATGCGTTGTTCATCCTGCTCTGTATTTTGCCATTGCCTGTGCGTTACAATGCTGTTTATCAGAAGGCCGCCAAAATTGTTTTTGTTATAACCAATGGGCTTGCGTTTGCCGTCAATTGCATTGATTTTATTTATTTCCGTTTCACCCTCCGCCGCTCAACGCTGGATGTGGTAAGGGAATTTTCCAATGAAAAAGGAAGGGGTGGTAGTTTCTTTTTCCGTTTTTTGCTTGATTACTGGTATGTGGTGCTGATCTATGTGGCGCTGATGGTGCTGATGGTTTGGTTGTATAACCGTGTTAAGATCAGGAAGCCGGCAACGATCAATCCCTGGATCTATTATCCGTCCGGTATTGTATTAATGGCTTTGATCGTTACGCTGATGGTCGGCGGCATCCGGGGTGATTTTAAATACAGCACCCGCCCCATCACCATGAGCAATGCAGGTGAGTATGTAAGCAATCCCGGAGAGATACCCCTTGTGCTGAATACACCTTTCTGCATTATCCGGACGGCAGGTAAGCGCTTCTATAAAAAGGAAACCTTTTTTACGGATGAGCAGGTGGAGCAGATCTACACTCCGGTGCAGCAGCTTAGCTCCGATAAGCCCTTCCGTTATGACAATGTGGTGATCATTATCCTGGAAAGCTTTGGCAGGGAAGGGATCGGTTTTTATAACAGGGATTTGAAAGGCGGCACCTATAAAGGGTTCACACCTTTCCTGGATTCATTGTTCTCCAATAGCCGCATCTGCTGGAACTCTTTTGCGAATGGCCGTAAGTCCATTGATGCCATGCCTTCTGTGCTGGCTGGTATCCCGGCAGGAGAAATTCCTTTTGTGCTGACACCTTATGCATCCAACAAAATAAAAAGCCTTCCCTCCATTTTAAGGGACAAAGGATATAACACTTCTTTCTTTCATGGAGCACCTAATGGTTCCATGGGCTTTAAAGCATTTGCCAACCTGGTGGATATACAGCATTATTATGGTAAGGATGAATATAATAACGATGCTGATTTTGATGGGTTGTGGGGGATCTGGGATGAACCGTTCTTCCAGTTCTTTGCAAAAACACTGGACACCATACCTCAACCTTTCTTCACCACTATTTTCTCTGTATCATCACATCATCCGTTCAAAGTTCCCAAACAATATGAAGGCGTTTTTCCTAAAGGAGACCTGCCAATTCATGAATGTATGGGATATACGGACATGGCATTGCGCAAGTTCTTTGCCACTGCTTCCACTATGAAATGGTTTAAGAATACATTGTTTGTGATCACGGCTGATCATGCCACTGTATCGGAGTTTCCGGAGTATCAAACAGGTTGGGGCAATTTGTCCATTCCCATTGCTTTTTATCATGCGGGTGATAGTTCATTGGTGAAGGTGGACAGCAGCGTGGTGCAGCAGATAGATATCATGCCCAGCGTGCTTTCTTATCTTAATTATAATGGTAAGCTGGTTTCTTTTGGGGAAAGCATCTTTCAGCCATCTAGGAAGAATTTTGCGGCCAGCTACCTGGGAGGTTTTCAATGGATACAGGATGATCACCTGTTGCAGTTTGATGGACAAAAAACAACCGGCCTTTTCAATTATGATAAAGACCGGTTGATGAAGACGGATTTACAGAAGCAATTGCCTGCAGTTAAAGACAGCCTGGAATTAAGGATGAAAGCGTTTATTCAACAATATCATAACAGGCTGATCGAAGATAAAATGCTTCCATAAATAATAGTGTATCGCAAAGAGCGCAAAGATTGCGCAAAGTGCGCTACGTTGCGTCCTTTGCGCTCCTGGCGATACTTACATCACCTCACACAATCCCTGCCAGTTCCAGACTTTTCTTCTTCAGCTTCCTTATCTCCACATCTTCAATAACAGGATCAGGCGTAAGGATCAGGGATGTATTATTTTCCTTCCACCAATTATTATTTTTCAATTCTTCAAACGCGATCACACCCACCAGGTATTTTCTTTCTTCCTGTGCATGCCATTCTTCGATCCATTCAAATTTTTCCCGGGGAATATATTGCCAATCTTCAAAGCTTACATACACACGAAGAAAGATATCATTGCTCAGTGCATGCGGATGGTGATGGTATAGTTTTTTGTACTCGTATTTATATTGATAACGCAATGCAGAAATATCACTCAGCACAGCAGAGGCAGTAGGAAAACTGCCCGCTCCCTTCCCATAAAAGAATTGCTTATCGGCAAAACCACTTTCAATCACCACGCCATTGTATTCATTTTTTACAAATGACAGCGGATCTTCCTGCTTTACAAACTGCGGAAGAACGAAAGCAGCCACTTTTCCATTCTGAAGCTTTTTTGCTTGAGCCACCAGTTTGATCTGCTGGCTTTTTTCCCGGGCAACCGTAGCATCACTGCTGCGGATATTCTGGATACCATTAAATAAAATATTCTCCGGCGATTCAGTGATGCCATAAGCATGCGTAAGGAGGAATGTCCATTTATTCAATGCATCAAAACCTTCCACATCCAGTTTGGGATTGCTTTCTGCAAAACCTAATTGTTGCGCCAGTATCAATGCCTGTTTAAAATCCAGCCCTTCTTCAAACATCTTCGTGAGGATGAAATTGGTGGACCCGTTTACAATTGCTTTGATAGAATGCAACAGATCATTGTCGTAATATTCTTCCAGGTTGCGGATCACCGGGATGGAAGCGCATGCGGCCGATTCATATAAGAATGACTGACCGGTTTCCTGCTGCAGCTTAAGCAAAGAGTGCAGGTTTTCAGCGATCATTTTTTTACTGGCGCTTACTACGTCTTTTCCGTTTTTCAGGGCGGTAGACACGATCTGGTAGGCGGCATTGGCGTCGTCGATCACTTCCACTATCACGTTGATCTCGGGATCATTCAGCAAAATGTCCTTATCAGTGGTAAAGAGCCCGGCTGGCGCATTCCGCTTTTTCTCCGGGTTCTTGATGCATACTTTTTTGAGGGTCGCTTTAAGTGAAGGTGTTTGTTGTAAAACCTTGTATAATCCTTCACCTACTACTCCGAATCCGAATAATCCGATCGTTAACTGTTTATGTGTTTCCATGTTTTTATTGATTCACTATTTTTAAATGATGCGATGGGTTTGTATGAATGAATTCCCTGAGGGCTGTTTCTATCTTTTCATATTCAAGCAGGAAACCGTCGTGGCCAAAATCACTGGCTATGTCTAACAGTTTTGCACCGGGAATGGTTTGCTGCAGATACACCTGTTCTTCTATCGGATAAAGCACATCTGAGCGGATGCCGATCACCAGTGTAGCAGCTTTGATTTTTTTCAATGCTTGCTCTGTGCTTATCCTGTTGCGGCCCACATCATGGCTGTCCATGGTTTGGGTAAGCCGGTAATAACAGAGAGCGTTAAACCTGTTCACGAGTTTCAATCCCTGGTAGCGCTGGTAATTATCAGCGGCATACGTTATTTCACCCCCGAGCGGAACAAATGCTTTGTCCCTGGGTTGTGTAATATCATAACCATTGTAATGACGGTAAGAAAGCAGGGCAATGGAACGCGCTGCTGCTAATCCTTTCTGGCCTGCATCAGGGCGTCTTTCCTGCCAGCTACTGTCTGCTTCGATGGCCATACGCTGGGAAGCATTGAAAGCAACGCCCCAGGGCGATAAAGCTGCATTGGTAGCAATGGGAACAATATGCTCAAACAATTCCGGCTCTTCAATGGCCCATTCCAGCAATTGCATACCCCCTGTGCTTCCTCCAAGTCCGGCCAGGATCTTTTTAATGCCCAGCTCGTTTTTCAACTGCTGGTAGGTCCTGATGATATCACGGATAGTGAACACAGGAAAATCATGGTAATAAGGCTGGTTGGTTTCCGGGTTAGTGCTCAATGGAGAAATGCTTCCATAAGGGCTGCCGGGTTTGTTTACACAAATGATAAAATACCTGGAAGGGTCAAAGAATTTTCCATCGCCTACAAGGCCGGGCCACCATTCGGCAGGGTTGCTGTTGGCTGTCAGCGCATGAAATATCCAAACCACATTGTCTTTTGCGGCATTCAGTTTTCCATAGGTAGTATAAGCCAGGTGGTAACCCGGAAGAGTTACCCCTGACTCTAACTGAAATGGATGTTCGTATTTAAAAACAGTCACCATACGGTTTAATTCAAATTGCTCTTGTATTATACGGCCAGTTCCTTTGCAAACACTTTTTCAAAAGCCTGTTCAAAATCGGCTTTGATATCATCGATATGTTCAATGCCCACGCTGATGCGGACGAGGTTAGGCAACACACCGGCAGCTTCCCTTTCCTTATCGCTTAATTGCTCATGCGTAGTGGATGCAGGATGGATCGCCAGTGTTTTTGCATCACCCATATTTGCCAGATGGCTTACCAGTTTTAATGAGTTGATGAACTGGCGGCCGTTCTCAACTCCGCCTTTAATACCAAATTGCAGCACACCTCCGAATCCGTTGGTCAGGTATTTCTTCGCCAGTGTATGATAAGGGCTGCTTTCCAGTCCCGGATACCAAACAAATTCAACACGGTCATCTGCTTCCAGCCATTTCGCAAGGGCCAGTGCATTATCAACATGGCGTTGCACGCGCAGGCTCAGTGTTTCCAATCCCTGCAGGGTGAGGAAAGAATTGAAAGGGCTTTGGGAAGGACCGAAATCCCTCAGGCCTTCCACTCTTGCACGGATGGCAAAAGCGATATTAGGCAGGCCAAGCGGATTGCCTTCTCCAAACACATCCCAGAATTTTAAGCCGTGATAACCCTCAGAAGGTTCGGTGAATTGTGGGAATTTTCCATTGCCCCAATTGTAATTACCACCGTCAATGATCACGCCGCCAATGGTAGTGCCATGACCGCCGATCCATTTGGTAGTGGAGTTGACTACGATATTGGCTCCCCATTCCAGCGGTTTGAATAAATAACCGCCTGCACCAAATGTATTATCTACGATCAAAGGCAGATCATATTCTTTTGCCAGTGCAGCGAATTTTTCAAAATCAGGAATGTTCAGGCGGGGATTACCGATCGTTTCCAGGTAAATGGCTTTGGTGTTTTTGTCAATGTGCGGAACAAAGCTGTCCACATTATCACCGTCTGCAAAGCGCACATCTATGCCGAGGCGCTTGAAGGATACTTTGAATTGATTGTGAGTGCCTCCATACAGATAAGAAGTGCTTACAAAATTATCACCGGCCTGCAGGATATTGTTCAAGGCAAGAAATTGTGCTGCCTGGCCTGAAGCTGTTGCCAGTGCGGCCACACCTCCTTCCAGTGCTGCAATTCGTTGTTCAAAAACATCTGTTGTCGGGTTCATGATCCGGGTGTAGATATTACCAAACTGGCGAAGACCGAAAAGGTCGGCAGCATGGTCTGTGCTGTCGAAAGCATAGGAAGTTGTTTGGTAAATGGGAACAGCCCTTGATTTTGTAGTAGGGTCGATCTGTTGGCCTGCATGGAGTTGCAGCGTCTCGAAATGAAGCTTGTTGCTCATAAAAATGATTTTGTTGGATGAATAAAAAGAAACCGGATTTGTGAACGGGACTGTATGCCCCTTTGGGGTAGGTGATTATGATGCCTTACGGCATACAACAAATGCAACAGATACCTGCGTAGTTGTGAGGGAAATTGGTATGGAGTACTGTTGTCATGTATAATCGAGTGCTCTACAAATTTAGTGGACTTCCGTTTCATCTGCCAAAATTTTCTTTGTTAAAATTCCTGGTGCTTCTTAACATTTATGTTTTGCCCGTTATTGCCGGGTTTTGCAAGAATGAGAATTAATGATTCAATAAGGGTTGTACTTACCAGGAGAGGGGAGTAGGCTAATTACCGGAAGTGCTTTTTGATAAACAAAAAAGCTCATCCGATAAATCAGATGAGCTTTTGAATATGTTGGTACACAGTATTTCGAAGCTGAGGTCTGACTTATCTGCCCCGGAATTTCCGGGATGGAATTGGCACCTTGCCTTTCCGCCATGGCGGAAAAACAGGTTGTCAAGGCTTCATCGGGCCATAACCCTCTGCCTTTCTTGATAAGTGTATCCCGGACTTTGATCCGGGATCTCCGGACGTGGGTCCGGAATCCAAAGAACTGGCGCAAAGATAAGGCGGCAGGCCGGAATCCCAAATTTCAATCAGGTTTAATTTTTCTGATTACGGGCTACTAACGGCCGTTAATAAAAAAAGGGCTGCCGATCTGCAACCCCTTTAGTGATATTGGTAGTTAATTATATTATTGCTGAACCGCAGCAGTTTGCTCAATCACCTTTGTACCGGAATAACGAACAGGTACGATCTTTACCACTTTTGGTGCTTTGGCTTTTGCTGATTTTGCAGTTTTCTTAGGAGCCGGAGCAGCTTCTGCTACTGGTTCTTCTGTAGCTGCTGATGCATCAAATGCTACTGCAGGATTTTCTGTATTATAAGTGCAACCCAGGCATACATTCAGTGTATTGGCATCTTTATCATAGATCAATACGCCTTCAGCTACGTTCTTGGCATCTTTTGCTTCAGGATCATCACCTATTTTTTGAGCAGGGATCTTATACACTGCAGGTGATTTTCTGAGCTGGGCTTTGATTCTTCCCTGGGGCAGGCCTTCAACCCATACCTGTCCTTTATTGGAAGGATCAAGGGAAATTGTTACTTCAGAAGAAGCACCTTCCTTATCTGTTACCTGGTATTTACCGATCACAGGGAATATTTTTTCAGTTGTAAGTGCTTCAGGCATGGGCTGGAGTTTGTAGGTATCAGCGCTCCAGTTATTGTATTTATCCTTGCTTACAGCAGTCATTTCTGTAGTAGTAGTCATTGTCTGCTGTTTAGGTACGGTGTCAGTTTGGGCGTTTGCGGAAGCAGTCAATAATATAAATGCTGCTCCTGCTAACATAGCGGTTTTTTTCATAAAGTTTCTATTTTAAAAGATTTGTGCCTTGTTTTCATGCCATTACTTTTAAATATTGTGCCAGAAATTTGTTTTTGGGGAAAATGAGGGCGATTTTTTTGAGATGATGATATAACTAATTGAAAAACTGGCTGATAATATAGGGTTTATACGAGGATGGAAGTATCGCAAAGAACGCAATGGCAGCGCAAAGAGCGCAAGGGTGATCCTTGTAGATATCCTTAGCGTCCTTTGCGTTCCTGGCGATACCCCCACCCGGGTTCTCCCTTTAACCACTCTCTTTCACCCCACGCTCTCTTTTGTTTTATCTTCGCTTCCTCCTACTAAAACAAGATTAAAACAAGTTTATTGCCCATGGCGAAGCAGACAGAAAAAGACGATAACATAGAGGTATTCGGAGCAAGGGTGCATAACCTGAAAAATATAGATATAGCCATTCCTAAAAATCAACTGGTAGTGATCACCGGTATAAGCGGTAGCGGTAAATCGTCACTGGCTTTTGATACCATCTATTCAGAAGGGCAGAGAAGGTATATGGAAACCTTTGGTGCATATGCCCGGCAATTCATTGGTGATATGGAAAGGCCTGATGTGGACAAGATCACCGGTCTTTCACCCGTTATTTCCATTGAGCAAAAGACCACGAACAAAAACCCCCGCTCCACAGTAGGCACTATCACGGAAGTATATGATTTCTTCCGTCTTTTATTTGCAAGGATCGGTGAAGCCTATTCCTATAATACCGGGAAGAAGATGGTGAAATGGAGTGAAGAAGAGATCGTGGAAAATATCTTCCGCAGGTTTGAAGGGAAGAACATCAGCCTGCTGGCTCCACTGGTACGTGGCCGTAAAGGACATTACCGCGAACTGTTTGAAGACGTCCGCAAAAAAGGTTTTCTCAAAGTAAGAGTGGATGGAGAAGTGCTCGACCTGGTGCCAAAGATGCAGGTCGATCGCTATAAGATCCATGATATAGAACTGGTGGTCGACCGCATGCAGGTAACGGATGATTTCCGTGCACGGTTAAGTCAAAGCGTGCAGCAAACCCTGCGGCTGGGAAAAGACCTGATGTTTCTGCTGGTAGCTGCTGGCAAAACAACCGATGCAAAGAAGAAAACAAAAAGCAGTGAAAGCAATGCGGCTGATACGCTGGTGCAATATTCCAAGATGCTGATGTGTGAAGACACCGGCATCAGCTATGAAGAACCATCTCCCAATGCATTTTCATTCAACTCACCTTATGGGGCCTGTCCTGTATGCCGCGGGCTTGGCACCACTTTTCATGTAAATATGGAAGCTGTGCTGCCTGATAAGGAGCTTAGCATCAGTGAAGGTGGTATTGCACCATTGGGTGAAGAGAGGGATGCATATGTGTTCAGGCAGGCGCAGGAGGTTGCAAAGAAGAATAAAATATCCCTTACCAAACCGGTAAAAGATATACCGGTAAAATCACTCAACCTTTTACTGTATGGCAATGAAGAAGGGATAGAAGAAGAGATCGATTTTGAGAATATGAAGTTTGATCCGCAAGCACCTTACGAAGGTATTGTAAACATGCTGAAACGCTGGTTCAACAATGGCTACAGTGAAGGACTTCGTGAATGGGCCGAAGGATATATGCAATTGCAGCCTTGTGAAAGCTGCGGAGGCGCACGCCTGAAAAAAGAAAGCCTCTGGTTTAAAGTGGATGGAAGGAATATATCCGAGCTGAGCGAAATGAACCTGGACAACCTGGCCGCCTGGCTCGATGGAATTGAATTGCGGATCGATAACAAACAAAGAACGATCGCTAAAGACATACTGAAAGAAATACGTGAACGTCTGAAATTCCTTTTGGATGTAGGGCTTACTTATTTAACCCTTAATAGATCTTCCAAAACCCTGAGTGGCGGTGAATCGCAGCGGATAAGGCTGGCCACGCAGATCGGATCGCAACTGCAGGGCATTACCTATATACTGGATGAGCCATCCATTGGTCTTCATCAGCGGGATAACCACCGGCTGATAGAAGCATTGAAGAACCTTCGTGATATTGGCAACAGCGTACTGGTGGTGGAGCATGATAAAGACATTATGCTGTCGGCCGACCATCTGATCGATATCGGCCCCAAAGCCGGTCATCATGGAGGAAGAGTGGTAGCGGAAGGAAAGCCAAAAGACCTGCTGAAACTGGATACACTGACATCCGGTTATCTTAATGGTAAAAAAACCATTCCTGTTCCCAGGGAAAGAAGAAAGGGCAATGGCAAGTTCCTGGAGCTGAAAGGCGCAAAGGGAAACAACCTGCAGAATGTGGACGTTAAGTTCCCATTGGGAAAATTTATAGTAGTAACAGGCGTGAGCGGTAGTGGCAAATCGACCCTGATCAATGAAACGCTTTATCCTATCTTATCGCATCATGCTTATGGTTCAAGAGTATCTCCGTTGGAATATAAATCGCTGAAAGGCCTGGAACATGTCGATAAAGTGATAGAGATAGATCAATCGCCTATTGGCCGCACGCCACGCAGCAATCCTGCTACTTATTGTGGCTTCTTCACAGAGATACGTACACTGTTTGCTTCCATTCCTGAAGCCAAGATCAGGGGATATAATGCAGGGCGTTTTTCTTTTAATGTTAAGAGCGGCCGTTGTGAAGTGTGCGAAGGTGGTGGTATGCGGGTGATTGAGATGAACTTCTTACCGGACGTATATGTGCATTGTGAAAAATGCAATGGCAAAAGATACAACCGCGAAACACTGGAGATACGGTATAAGGGCAAATCCATTGCCGATGTGCTGGAGATGACCGTGGAAGAAGCAGTGGAATTTTTCCAGCCCGTACCATATATCTATCGCAAAATAAAAGTGCTGGAAGAAGTAGGGTTGGGTTATATCACCCTTGGCCAGTCTGCAGTCACCCTAAGCGGTGGAGAAGCACAACGTGTAAAGCTTTCAACAGAGCTTGGCAAACGTGATACCGGTAAAACATTTTATATACTGGATGAACCGACCACCGGTCTTCATTTTGAAGATATCCGTCACTTGCTGGATGTGTTGAATAAACTGGTGGAGAGAGGCAATACAGTGCTGGTGATAGAACACAATATGGATGTGATCAAAGTGGCTGATCATGTAATTGATCTTGGCCCTGAAGGAGGGGACGGAGGCGGTAAGATATTATTTGAAGGCACGCCGGAAGAACTGGTAAAGAATAAGGAGAGCTTTACAGCGAAGTTCCTGGCATCGGAGCTGTGATATATAGGTTTAAAGGTTTAATAGTTTAAAGGTTTAAGGTTCAACGTTAAACCTTTAAACTATTAAACCTTTTAAACTGTCGTGGATTAAGCCTTTTTATTAATATCCGGTAAGTTTATTTTTCCCAATACCCACACAAGCCCTACTATTCCGGCAACCAGCGTGATCCAGAGGCCGAAGCCTGCGCTGGCACCGAATCCATCGCTTAAGCGGATAAAGAAGATCAATGCGCCCAATGCAATAGCACCAAAGGAGCCGAGCGCTACTTTTTTGAAGGTATCATCAAAAGGCAATGTTTTATTGCCCAGGAAACAGGCTGCCGCTACTCCAAGCACTCCTATGAAAGACAGGATGCCCCAACTTCTGAAACCGTTGGCAGACCCGCCGCCAAATATTCCCATGCTGATAGACACCCATGGCAGGAACAGTGCGATCAATGCCACGCCTGCAAAAATGAGAGAATATAATTTCTGCTTGTGAAAGTTCATTTGTTCCATAACAAAATGGTTGATTAGAGTTGAAACCTACTCATAAGGCTTTTCGGTATCCGCCCCCTGTTGATTTTGTAAACTCCATGCGGGAAATGGTCATCTAATATAAGATAGTTTTTTTAAATATGACAGCCTTAAATGAATGATAATTTACGGGCAAAAAAAATCCGGTAAGCAGCAAAGGGACATTAATAAAATTGTATACTATGAGAAATAGAGAGTACCAATAGAGAACGGATTAGGTTTATTCAACCGGGTATCAGATTTCATTAAGCCCTTTGCTGCTTACCGGAACAGCATTTGGAATGTTACTATATAAAGAACTATTCAATTTGTGTCATTCATTCAGTCGCGACATTCGCATCTATTCGCGGCACTCAACCACCACTTTCTACTTGTAACCTCATTCGTGCTATTAGCGTATTTGAAAGTTGCCTGTCGCCGTTTCCTCATCCCCTGCAAAAACATGATAAATATATTTTCCTCTTTGCAGTCCACTCAGCCGCTGGTGATCGCCTTCTTTCATCCTGAAATGTTGCACAAGCGTACTGTCCAGATCGAAAACAAAGAATTCGATTTCCCTGTCATCGTTATCTCTGGCCACTACGTGCATGACCCTTTTTATGGCATCCGGGTAGATCTTTACGGCATGGTTATTCCTGGATGATTGAGTTTTTACTTTTGCTAAAGGTTTCTTTTCATCTACAGGATTAACCGGACTTTTTGCAGATACTGTTGCTTGTGAATGGTAGGGATTGATCACAACAAGACAACACAAAGCAGTAAGAGAAATCAATGTAGATTTTATCTTCATAAGGGTACGGATTGGTGACTAAGTTGGGGGTATTCTTAATAGAATACCGGGCAACGCAACTGCCTCTTTGCAGGATCATCTGTGCCGCCTAACCTTAAACCAAAACGGAATACGGTAGAGAAAAATGCATCGTTCTGGTTAGGGTTGCCGCGCTGAAAATTCTGGGGATTCACACTGGTTGAACCGTTGCCATAAGTTCCACGATAATATAAGTCCTTCGCCATTGCTGCTTGTGCAGCAGGCAAATAACTATCGAAATAAATAGGGTCTATGTAATAGTCATGGCTCACATCATCAATATAGTCGGTGAACAACTGGCGGTGCAGTATTTCAAGACCGACATAAGCTTTATCACTCAGGTAATATTTGACACCCACTCCCATCGGGATCTCTTTTTGCAGCAGTTTATAGGGTTTGCTGTCGGGATATTCAGCCATGCCCTGACCTTCCAGGCGAAGCGGATGCAGTTCCACCCACTGGCCTTTATATAAAGTTTTGGGGTTGTATTTCATTACACCAAAACCGATCACACCATAAGGGCGCAGCTTGCCTTTAAGACCATCATATTTTTCCAGGAAAACAGTAGGATAAACTTCTGCGGCAATATAGCCTTCCAGTACAGACGTTTTAAAGCTCAGGTTTCTTTTCAACCTGTCCACTTCAGCACCGCCTTTATTGGGTGCCTGTGCATCATTTCCTTCCAGCACGCCATGATTAAGCGAAACACGGAAGCCCAGGAACTCGGCAGGATATACGCTCAGGTAGAGGCCTTTTGCCAGTTTGGTCAAAGGGAAGTCAAGGTCCTTTACAAAACGTCTGCCCTCGCCGGCAGAACCACCAAGATCACCCAGGAAGAGCATGGGGCCAATGCCCAAGCCGAACTCGACGTTACCTATTTCACCGCCAATGGATTGTGCATTAGATTGATAGGGTAGAACGCTGCCGAAAACAAATAGCAGCGCAATGAATGCGTGTAGAATTTTGTTTCTCATAGATTCAGATTTCAGGTTTCTCTATTGGATTATAACGGGGAACAAAATAGAGAAAGAAAAATGTATCTATGAAATGTTAAGAAAGGTTTTTTTTATTGTGTAAACTTTAGAGGTTTTCTACTTAGTGAATATACGTTCGGCGTGTCATTTCAATATGGTCAATACCATCTTCGTCGTATATATCACTGCTTTGCTCAAAGCCCAATGATTCATAAAACTTCTTAAGGTATAGCTGTGCACCTATCTTGATAGGAGAAACTCCGTATAACCCAAACAGCTCATGTATGCTCTTTTCCATTAGTAATCTTCCCAATCCGCTGCCTCTCGCTTGCGGAGATGTTACTACGCGGCCGATGGAGGGAGCATCTTCATAAGATATGCCGATGGGAACGATCCTTGTATAGGCAGCCAGCAGATCCCCTTTCCAACCCAGCAAGTGATAGCAATGCTGGTCTTTATTGTCCATGTCCTGGAACACACAGTTTTGCTCTACCACAAACACTTCAGTTCTGAGACGGAGCACGGCATATAGTTCATGAGCAGTGAGCTCTTCAAATTTTTTTAAGACCCAGTTGATCATTTAACCAATAAAAATTAAAAATAAAATAATGTCCTGCCTTTATCATCTGCCCGGGGCTGGCACCACTGCCAGGCTCTCGTTCCCATCTTCACTTACTGCCTGTATCCCGAAGAAATAATTGTCTTTTGAATAAGGCAATTCAATGGTCGTATTGCCTGTAAATATTTTCTTTTGCCATACTGCACTGGTTGTTTCTCTTATCAATACATAATAACCTTTTACTTTCCCGGTTTTGGAAGGTTTCCAGTTCAGGATGGTGTAATTGGTGAGTCTGCGTGTTTCCACTCTTGCTTCCTGCGGCATGGACGGCGACTTGGCCAGGTTAGCCAGATTGGAAAGGTTCATGGCTGTATTCTTACGCAGGTATTCAAAGTCCATGAACTCAGGAAGATCTCCATATTGTATGCCATTCTCCACTCTTACATCCTGGTGCTGGTGGTAATAGTTCTCGTTCATTTCAGTGATGCGCACGGCAGCATAGCCACGGTTCACATAAGGAGTATGATCGCCACCGCGGAGAAAACGGTCATTACGATAGATCATCACCACTTCCAGGTTGTCAACATATCTCTCTCCGATTTCTTTTACATAGCGGGCAAGCTGCCTGGCTTTGCCATCGTTTTCCAACCCGAGACTGCGGATGGTGGAAATAACACGGCCGGTATCCTGTGTGGAAAATGCTTCGCTGAACACACGCACCTGCGTGTTGTTGATGATATTGGTCTCACTGCTGTTATTGCTGCCCATAATATCATTGTTCAGTACTGCTTCGATATTCCAGTTTTCCTTTTTCGCTTTTTCTGCCATAAAGTTCGCGCCCAGCAAGCCCTGCTCTTCACCACTCACGGCAACAAAAATGACGGTGGCGGGAAAAGACTGGCTGCTCATGACCCTTGCACATTCGAGCACAGCCGCCACGCCGCTGCCATCATCATTGGCCCCGGGAGCATCACCGGTGCGGTCCATCACACTGCTGCGCATATTGTCAAGATGACCACTGATCAGGAAGATGCGGTTGTCTGAAGGATCACTGCCTTTCAGCGTGGCTACCACATTGCCGAGCAGAATGGGTTTGTCTACCCGGCGGCCGTCTGCAGCAATGGTTATGGTATCGATAAAAGCCGTTAACCGGCCATTGGATTGTTTGGCAAACTCATTGAACTTGCCCAGCACCCAATTGCGCGCTGCACCAATTCCTCTTTTGGGATCAGTTTGCGTGCTTAATGTGTTGCGGGTGCCCAAGCTTACCATTTGTTTGATGTAGGAAGAAAGGGAATCCTTTGATACCTGGGCCACCATCTTTTCAATTTGCGGATCGCGGTGAACGATGGTTTGTGCGTTTACAAAAGCAATAGAAAATAAAGGAATGAATAGCAGAATAATCTTTCTCATAAACAGTGGTTGAACTTTAAAATTAGGATATTCGTGCTATTGTTGTATCAAATAACCGACCTATTGAGTGATCAGCAGGGAAAAAGATGTAAAGAATGGAAAATGCAGAGCATATACTTGAAGTAAACCAGTTGTCTGTCCGCAAAGCATCGCTGCAGGTGCTGGAAAATATTTCTTTTTCGCTGAAGCAGGGTGATCACCTGGCGATAACGGGAGCAGCCGGCAGTGGTAAGACCTCCCTTGCACTGGCGCTGGCAGGAAGGATCTTTTTTACAGGCAAACTGCAATATGCCGGCAACCTGAGCGAACGCATTGTGTGGGTGGAACAGGAGCATCATTTTAAAAATCTTTCCAATACCAGCAATTTCTATTACCAGCAACGCTTCAATTCAATGGATTCGGAAGACGCAGTAACCGTAGCAGAATACCTCGGTGGAAGGGATATGGTGGAAATGGAATTGCTGCGACCGTTCGATCTTGGCCGCTTGCTGGATGAACCCCTGATCCAGCTTTCCAATGGGGAAAATAAAAAAGTGCAGATCGCAAAAGCATTGCTGGCTTCACCCAAAGTACTGGTGCTTGATCAGCCTTTTGTTGGGCTGGATGTGAATGCAAGGGTTTTTCTTCATCAGCGTATTGATGAGCTGGCAGGCAAGGGGATCCTGATCATACTGGCAACACATCCTTCGGAAATACCATCCTGTATTACGCAGGTGATCTCCCTGGAGAAGAACAAGCCGGGTGTTTTTATGGAAAGAAAAGCTTTTGATAAGCAGGGGGCTTCATCACCAGTAAAAAAACAACAACTGAATGAAGCGTTATTAAAACGTGTATTGAATATTGCTCCGGGAGGACAGTTCAACGCTGTTATTCAAATGAAGAATGTGAACGTGAGTTATGGAGATAAAAAAATATTGCAGCAAATAAACTGGGAAGTGAAGGAAGGGGAGAGATGGTTATTGTCTGGCCCCAATGGTGCAGGCAAATCCACTTTATTAAGTCTTATCACGGCCGATAATCCCCAGGCTTATGCCAATGAAATTTATTTATTTGATCGAAAAAGAGGTAGTGGCGAAAGCATATGGGACATCAAAAAAAGGATCGGCTATCTTTCTCCTGAATTGATATTGTTTTTTGAAAGCAGCAACAGTGTTTTTGAAGCAGTGGCTTCGGGGTTGTTTGATACGATCGGTCTTTTCAGGCAGGTAACGGATGAGCAGACGCAGCGCGTGTATGACTGGCTGGAATTGCTGGGCATAAGATCGCTGGCGAGAAAAAGGCTGAATGAATTATCGGCAGGTGAGCAGCGAAGGGCTTTGCTGGCAAGGGCATTGATAAAGAATCCGCCGTTGTTGATACTGGATGAACCCTGTCAGGGTTTGGATGATGAAACGGAAGATGGTTTACTGGAATTGATCAATGCGGTGTGTGTGGCGGGAAATAAAACCTTGATATATGTGACGCATTATGCGAATAGGCGACCGGAATGTGTAGATAGGATAATACGATTAGAAAAGGGTTGTGTGATACAAAGCGGCCTCTTAGAAAATTGATCTTTGAATTATTCTCATTGATGTAAATACAGTTTTTCTTCAGGAAAAAACATTTTTGCTCGAGGTTTTTAGGAGTGTATTTGCTTGGATAAGGGTTGGTCAGGAAATTATCTTGGGATATTTCTTGATCATGGAAAAATCACCAGAGGATAGTTCGGACGACCGGTTATTTGAAACCGGGTATGACCCTGTAAATAGGGGTCGGTTGCTTTTTTTTGATATAACTCTTTTTACTTCTCTCCTGAAATTTTGCTTTGATGCGGTAGGCGCTAAACAGAAACAAGCTGCTATAAAGAAATTATTAAGTTCCTGTGATTGGGTTTTATTATATCAGGACAAAACATCAAAATGCTCTGTGTATGCGGAACAATCAAAACTCGAACACAAACATGAGTTAAAAACTGCAAAGGCTCTTGCCCAAAAAGGCTATGATGTTTTATTCGCGCCTAAAGCGATGTTTCTTCGTGAAGAGAAGAAGTTTGATGTTTTTTTAATAAGGGATCATGTAATTCTTAAAGCGGATCTAAAAAGTATCGTTTCTAAAAGACCGGATGGAATAGCAAGGCATATAAGAAATGGAGCCGAGCAGGCTTCAAGAGTTGTAATAGATATAGTTTCAGATATTCGACGAAAAGATTTAATAAATGGATTAAGAAGTGGTGTTGAGAAAAGTAAGTCATTAACAGATATCTTCCTTTTCTATAACAGTAAATTTTACAGGATTAGCAGAGATGAAATACAGAGTGAGAAAATACATACCCTTATTAAATAGCAAACAGGACCGTTTAGAGTCCTGCCTGAATCTTGGCCATTGGGGGATTATAAAATCCAGCCGCTGACAACACAACAAAAATAAAATAAAAACTTCGGGCCAGTAAAGGAAACGACAGATTTTTTTTCACTTAGATATAAAGAGGTAAAGAACTCTAATCTCTAAAGTATTTTCTCTAAGAAAATGAGATTCCCTACACTTCTTCGGTTATACTTCTCTTTAATACCCATATTTATCCTTCCACAACGACTTCAAAAATCTCCTCAACTCCTCCTCCCTCGCATTCTTCCCCGGCTCATAAAATTTCTTCCCTGCTATTTCCTTCGGCAAATATTCCTGCGGTGAAAAATTATTTTCATAACTATGTGAATACTCATAATTCTTTCCATATCCCAGATTCTTCATCAATTTGGTCGGTGCATTGCGGATATGCAAAGGCACCGGCAGATCACCGTACTGCTGCACTGCTGCCAAAGCACTGGCAATTGCTTCATACGAAGCATTGCTTTTAGGAGAAGAAGCGAGATAAACAGCACATTGGGACAGAATGATCCTTGCTTCAGGATTACCGATCTTGTTAACAGCATCAAATGTTGCATTAGCTATTACAAGCGCCGTGGGATTTGCATTGCCGATATCCTCACTTGCCAGTATCACCATTCTCCGGGCAATGAATTTTACATCTTCACCACCTTCTATCATTCTTGCCAGCCAGTACACGGCTGCATTCGGGTCGCTGCCACGCATGGATTTGATAAAAGCTGAGATGATATCATAATGCTGCTCTCCGCTCTTATCATACAAAGCAATTTTCTTCTGCGCAATGTCCATCACTTTTTCATCAGTGATCACTACACGGTTAGCTGATTTTTCCGGAACAATGGAATCAGCTACCAGTTCAAGCAGGTTCAGCAGCTTTCTTGCATCACCTCCTGAAATATTCAGCAAAGCTGCTGTTTCTTTCAGCTCGATATTCTTTTGCTTCAGCCATTCATCTTTTTCAATGGCTGTTTGCAATAGCTGAACAAGATCTTTTTCATCCAATGCTTTTAATACATACACCTGGCTGCGGCTAAGCAAGGCGCTGTTCACTTCAAAAGAAGGGTTTTCTGTGGTGGCACCTATCAATGTCACCACTCCTTTTTCTACCGCACCCAGCAATGCATCCTGCTGACCTTTATTGAAACGGTGTATCTCATCAATAAATAGAATGGCACTGGCTTTTGTTTGCGCTTCAGCGATCACTTCCCTCACTTCTTTTACGCCGGAACTGATTGCGCTCAGTGTATAAAAAGGTACTTTCAAAGTATTCGCAATAATATTGGCGATCGTTGTTTTCCCTGTGCCCGGCGGGCCCCAAAGGATCATCGAAGGGATGCGGCCATTTTCTATGGCCTTCCGCAATATGCTGCCTTTACCGGTCAAATGCTGCTGACCGACAAGATCATCGAGGGTAGTTGGGCGTATTCTTTCTGCTAATGGAACCATTGCTGAGTCAGGAGTCTTTAGTCGGGGTCAGGAGTTACCACAGTTTTTAGTCTAAGGCCTCCCTTCAAACCCGGTCTGCCAATAATTTTAGCAAATTTCGGGAATTTTTACTGAGTCAGAAAGCGAAATAAACAGGAATATTCAGTTGTAACGAGCTGACTGCCGGCTCCGGGCTTAAGACTTCAGATTATCACTGCTGTTGCTGCCCTTCAAACGATGCCAGGTCCGGTACTTCCTCTGTTCCCACCACTTTCTCCATTCTTACTGCATTCATTTCTTCAAAAGTCTGACCATCTTCATAACCCACAGACACATACACAGAAAGGAATTGACGGGCAGGGCCCTTGAAAGTGCCCTTGATAGGTGAACAGTCGTTGAAGTCGCGGCCCACAGCCAGTTTTACATGATGATTGGTGACCCATACATTATTGGTGGGATCAATACCCGTCCAGCCATTACCGGGTATCCAGGCCTCTACCCAGGCATGCGTTGCTCCTTCACCGCGCATGCCGTTTTTATTGGGGCAGATATATCCGCTCACATAGCGACTGGGGATGCCGAGGCTACGTAATATTTCCAGCATCACATGTGCAAAATCCTGGCAAACGCCAGAACGGAGTTCGAGTATCTCCTGCACCGTTGTTTCAATATTGGTAATGCCTTTAATGTATTTAAAATTGGAAAAGATATACCGGCAACAATTCTCAACAATAGAAGCAACAGGCATGCCGGGCTCATAAAATTCCTGCAGCAGGCTGTTGAGCTTTTCTTTCAGTTCAGTCTCTTTTACCTGCGACAGCTCCAGCAAATTAAGATTACAGTCTTTATCATCATTTAATTGTGCCAGGCCTGTGGCAGTAACCGGTACAGGGTTTGATTGCCCCAGTGTGCGCACGATCAGTTTGCTTTCAATCACCAATTCCTGGTGGGAAGGCATGAGATTGAACATGCCGGTTCGGTTGCCCCAGTAATCCTGCATGATAAGTACCTCCGGGTTATTGCTGATATTGATCTGGTGGTATAATGCTTCCTGGTGCTGGCATGCATAGGGGTAGATCCTGATCTCGTTCACGCTTTCTTTTACCGGTCTGTCGTATTCGTATTTGGTGATGTGGTGTATGTTAAAAACAGGCATGCATTGTTGGTTAGGCGTAAGAAAAATAGATCCTCGTCAACTGGTTGGAAAAATTAACCAGGTCACTACGGAGCGAATATAAAAAATTAGGCAGCCCTGCTTCCTGTATCATATTCATATCGGCAAACTCCACTTTGCTGCAAATACGGCCAAAGCTTTTTTGCAACGTTCCACTCCCTTCCATCTTGGTATCCTCTGCTATTTCGTTCAGGTATCTCCTGGTGCGGTCAAGTGAATAAATGAGAGAACGCGGAAAATCCTTATTGAAAATAATATGATTGATCACATTCATATTGTGCTGCCCATGGGTATAGGTCTTCAAATATAATTCATAACCGGAAAGTGAGAGCAGCAGGTTTTTCCAGAACAATATATCCTGCGGAGTGTTTACCTGGTGACCTATTTTCTGGAAATGGGCATAAATGGTATCAATCGTCAATATGCAACGCTCAAGAAATTTTCCGAGGTTCATAAAATTCCAGCCCTGCCCTCTGGGCATTGTGCTGTCGGTAACTCCATAAAAGAGAAGACTGCTTTGGTCCAGCAATTCGATCGTTTCCAGTGTGCGTGCGCCCCGGATATGTTCTTCCATGGATGGGTGGTTCACAAAGTGGTATTGCTGATTCACCTGCTCCCACACTTCTTTCGTGATATTGTCCTGCACACCTCTGGCATTTTCGCGTGCCTTGGTGATAAGCACTTTGATGGAGTTAAGGTTCCTGGTGTCGGTAATAAGATAGGCCAACGCATTGGAGATATTATCGCCATTCTGAAGAACGGTTTTATCGTTGCTGTAGGAAAACAGCAGTATCACATCCCGCCAGGAAAAATCAGTATGGCTGCTGGAATCGAATGAAAGGATATAATTGGTGCGGATCGCCCGGGTAAGACAATCGCTTCTTTCCATGTAACGGTTGAGCCAAAACAAAGAATCTGCAATTCTACTAAGCATAGTTTTGTTTAAAGTGAAAAGCCAAAATGAAAAAATCAAAAAGCATTTTATGATTGGATACCTTGCTGAGTTTTTACATTTTTACTTTTGCATTTTGAATTATCATAAATCAACGACCCAGGTATCCTTGCTGCCTCCGCCCTGTGAAGAGTTCACCACCAGAGAACCTTCGCGTAATGCAACGCGGGTAAGCCCTCCGGGCACGATCTTTATGCCATTAGGCCCGCAAAGAGCATAAGGACGCAGGTCAACATGCCGCGGCTGCAGTTTCCCATCAATAAAACAAGGTACGGTGGAAAGTTTGATGATCGGCTGTGCAATGAATTCCCTGGGAGTTTCCGTGATAGCCTGTTTCACTTCATCCAGTTCCTTCTCACTGGCTTTATTGCCCATCACCATACCGTAACCGCCAGACTGGTTTGTGCGTTTGATCACCATATTGCCGATATTATCGAATACATATTGACGGGCATCTTCATTTTCCAATCCGTAAGTAGGCACATTGGGTAAAATGGCTTCTTCATTCAGATAATATTTGATCATGTCCGGAACATATGCATACACTGCCTTATCATCCGCCACACCATTGCCTACTGCATTGACGATGGCTACGTTGCCTTTACGGTAAGCACTCATCAATCCGGGAACTCCCAATGCGCTATCAGGACGGAAGACCAGCGGATCAAGGAAATCGTCGTCCAGCCGCCTGTACAGCACATGCACCTGCTGCAAACCAGCGGTGGTTTTCATATACACTTTATGATTATCTACCAGCAGATCTCTCCCTTCCAGCAAAGGGATGCCCATTTGGCGGGCAAGGAATGTGTGTTCAAAATAAGCTGAATTATAAACACCGGGTGTAAGCAATGCCACAGTAGGATTGGAAAGCTGTTGCGGAGCCAGCGATCCGAGAATATCATGCAGCAGCAGCGGATAATTATTGATCATGCGCGCCCCGCTTTGCGTAAGCATGTCTGGAAAAATGCGTTTGATCACTTCCCGGTTCTCCAGCATATAGGATACACCCGATGGCGTACGCAGGTTATCTTCCAGTATATAAAAAGTGCCATCCTGGCCACGGATCAGGTCAATGCCGGAAATATGCACATAGAGATCATGCGGCACTTTGATGCCAAACACTTCCCTGGTATAATGCGGGCAGGAAGCGATCAGTTCCGCAGGAATGATCTTGTCATTTAATATCTGCTGCGCTGAATAAATATCTTTCAGAAAAAGGTTCAGGGCCTTCAACCGCTGGGTAATGCCTGATTGTATGTGCTCCCATTCCGCACCGGTAAGGATACGTGGAATGATATCAAAAGGAAATATTTTTTCAATACCGGCATCATCGCTGTATACAGTGAAAGTGATGCCCTGGTTCATGAATAATTCTCCGGCCTGTTTGTCTTTTTGTATCAATAGGTCCACCGGAAGCTGGCTGATGGCTTCAAACACCTGGCTGTACTGGGAGCGGATGCCTTCGCCAAAGCACATTTCATCCCAGATGCCTGGCTGATTCCTGTATTGTTCAAAAAGTTGCTGGCCTGTCATTAGAGTAGGTTGGTAAACAAAAAAAGTTGCTTCACCCGGATAGGTGAAAGCAACCGTTACAATCGAATATAATAAATCCGAAGGAATAAACCGTAAAAGGCAATAATAATTATTGAACGTATTTTGTAAGAAAGGCTGCGATCTTATCAAATGAATCCTGCAATTCCGTTCCTGTCCAGCCATGTGCTTTAGAAGGATAAAATACATACTGATTCGGTACGCCGGCGGTTTGCAGCAGGCTTTGCAATAATTCCGATTGGGAAGGAGGCACTATCTGATCGGCCCCACCCTGGAGGAAGATTGTTGGCGGGGTAACTGACGTTATATAGTTATCAGGACTACTGCTTGCATAAATAGCCGGTACAGTAGAGGGTGAACCACCGGTCACCTTAGATAAAGCCGATGCAGCATACGAGCTTGTATTGTATAAGGAGCTAAGATCTACCGGCCCAAAAAATGAAACAAGGGCTTTAGGCTTTACGGGTGCGCTGTACTTATTTCCCTGCAATAAAGTGAGGTGGGCCCCGGCGCTTGCGCCAAGCAAAACGAACTTATCGGAGATATGATATTCACTTCTCCGGGAATAAATGAAATCGAGCGCCGATTTAATATCTTCTTCCTGTGCCGGGAACCGGTTGGTACTGTTTAAATATAAGCGATAGTTAAGGTTGAAAAAGGCATAGCCCGGCAGCCTTTTTTGCAAGCCGGCCACATACGGGTCAAAATCACTTTTATCACCTTCTGTCCAGGACCCTCCATGTATAAGAATGATCACTTTGGTGGTATCAAGGTGGCGGGAAGGAAGATAAATGTCCATTTTCTGTAAAGGATCATCGCCGTAAGATACATTCAGGGTAGTAGCGGACGGGTATGCAGGTTCAGTAGGTGATGGCTGTTCTTTGTCTTTTCCGCAGGCTGAAAAGACCAATAATAACAGGAATCCATAAAAATGCTTGCTCATAGAGGCGGTGATTTACGTTAGTTATAGTGGCAAGCAGTGGTTCTATGGTTTTAACCGGATATTTTCTCAGATGGGCGGCAATATTACAAATACGGGCTTAATCCAGCAAATTCAATTAGTTGCCATTGCCGGATGGCAGGGTTTTTAGTATTTTGACCTTTAATACATGGCAAAGTTCAGATTTATACGGCATATATGGTTATTGCTTCTTTTATTGCTGGCACTTGGGCGAAGCTATGCGCAAACTATTTCTACAGAGCAGAGCTATGCCACCAATTCACCAGGTGTGGGAATGGTGCAAACTGTCTTTTCGGGTACCGTATATGTGAATAAGGTGGAAATGAATAATGCCCGTTTCAACCGGCTGGTTGATTCTGTAAAACGGCTGGATACTTCAGGCACAATGTTTACCCCGGAAGAAAAGCTTGACATCGTAGTAAAAGCTTTATATAATAATCCCTTTCGTTTCTTTACCCGCACCACGGAATATTTCCGGCAGCAACACCGCATCTTTTCATCCGGCACCGGTTTTTTTATTACAGGCGATGGGTATTTCGTTACCAATTGCCATATCATCGACAGGGACAATGCCTATATCCGCCGCCAATTCATCCTTTCCACTTTTAAGGATGTGACGGACGCCAATATCCGTTCCCTTGAACGCTCATGGGCGATGACACTATCTGATGAACAGCGCGGTCTGCTGAACGATGCGTACAGTGTTATCTATTCCCAGGTATCTTCCATGATCATTTTTGATCTGAAAAAAGAAATTTTTGTTCAGTTCAGGATAGATAGTGATAAAAGTGATTTTGTGACCAGGCGATTGCCTGCATCTGTGATCATCCGCGGTAAAGCCATGCCAGGCAAAGATGTGGCCGTGTTGAAAATAGACAGCGTGAAGCAGATGCCAACTTTACCGGTGAGCGCCGACCCAATGGTAAGGATCGGCAGTCAGGTGCTGGTGTTTGGTTATCCTGAGCCGGTTACTTCCAATGCGTTTTTAGCAAAAGAAACCAATATAGAACCATCACTGACAGCAGGTGTGGTAAGTGCTATCAAACGTTCCATCGGCGGATGGCCGGTGATACAAATGGATGCCATCATCACGCATGGCAGCAGTGGAAGCCCCGTATGCAACAGCAGAGGAGAAGTGATAGGCCTTGCTACATTTGGCAGCCTGGAACAAAAGACCGGGAGCCTGGCGGCCGGATTTAATTTTGCTATCCCCGTTTCAGTAGTGAAAGAGTTCCTGGACTCTGCTATGATCCATCCCGAAATGAGCCGCGCTTCGATTGTTTACAATGAAGCGATCAGCCTTTTCTTTGATGGCTATTATTTCCGTGCAAAACGGATGTTTGAATCTGCCGCAAAGCTCAACCCTTCCTATCCTTTGCTTACCTATTATATAGAGGAAAGCAACCGGAAAATAAGGGCCGGAGATGATAAGGAAAGCTTTTCACAACAACTTGTCTTCCGCATTCTTGCTGTTTTAATTATACTGGGAGGCATATACATGTATTACCGTTGGCAACAGCAGCGCCAGCAAAAGAACTATTCTTCCGGTAAACGATCTGTATGATCATCAGGCAATGCGTTGCAGCAAGGTGAGTCTGCGGTAAATACTTTCTTCAATCTGTATCAGTTCATCATGATGTCCTCTTTCCACAATGCAGCCATCCTGCATAACGATGATCTCATCTGCTTCTTTAATGGTGCTGAGGCGATGGGCGATCACGAGAGTGGTGCGGCCTTCCATCAACTTGTTGAGTGCGTCCTGTACTGATTTTTCAGCTTCGGTATCCAATGCAGAAGTGGCTTCATCCAGTATCAGTATAGCAGGATTTTTAAAAACAGCCCTTGCAATACTCAGGCGTTGACGTTGCCCGCCTGAAAGGCGTATGCCCCTGTCACCAATATTGGTTTGATATCCGTGCTCTGTTTGCATGATAAAATCATGTGCATTGGCAATTTTGGCTGCCTGTATCACTTCTTCTTCTGTAGCATCCGGCCGGCCCAAAGCGATATTATTGAAAATGGTATCGTTGAAAAGGATGATCTCCTGTGTTACAAAGCTCATCTGGCTCCGCAACGATTCCATGGTATAGTCTTTTACATTTATGCCATCGATCAGCACTTCTCCTGAAGTGGCTTCATAAAAGCGGGGGATAAGATCGGCGATGGTTGACTTGCCCACACCCGAAGGCCCTACCAGTGCAATGGTCTTTCCTTTTTCAATAGCCAGATTGATATTCTTTAATACGGGTTTTTCATTGTATTGAAAAGAAACATCCACCAGTTCAATTCTTTCTTTAAAACTATCCAGTTGAACAGCGCCGGGCTTATCAGCGATCTCAACCGGTTTTTCCAGTATTTCCAGAATGCGTTCGCCGGCAGCCTGTCCTATCTGTATATTGGACAACGCCACTACAATAGCTTTTGCCGGCCTTATCACTTGTGAGAAGATGGCAATAAAAGCAATAAAAGCACCTGCTGCCAGTCCTCCATCTTTGCTTAATACCAGCCCACCTCCATACACCAGTATACAGGCCACTACAATAACACCTGCTGCTTCGGAAAAAGCAGGGGCCAGTTCTCTTTTATTGAAACTGGCCAAGCTTGCCTTGCGGTAAAAATCATTCTCACGGCTAAACCTTTTCAACACGAAACCTGTAGCATTAAAAGCGCGGATGATGCGCATGCCCAGTAATGTTTCATCAATGATCGTAAGCAACCTTCCCATGGAAGCCTGCACATCTTTTGCTTCCTTCCGGAGCTTGCGGGTAACTGCTGCAATAGCCACAGCAGAGATGGGAATGACCAGCAACGTGAATAAGGTCAGTTTTGCAGAGATCGCAAACAAAGCAATAAAATATCCGATCATTACATACGGCTCTTTGAACAACACTTCCAGTGAACTGGCAGCAGCTCCTTCAATACCATACACATCACTGTTGAGCCGGGAGATAAGATCGCCTTTGTGTTCTTTGGTAAAATAACCCAGTTGCAGCCGGTTGATCTTATCAAACAGCGCTTCTCTTAATCTTTTTACCAGCAGGGTACGTGTATTGATCAAACAACGTTGTGCCAGGTAACGGAAAAGATTGGTCAATACCACTGCCGCCACGATCATGCCTGCCATGAAGTAAAGGGCATAAGCAGGATTATGTGTTTTAAAATTATAGACGAGATGGTAAAAATAATCTTTGAAATAGCTTGCGGAGAGGCTGAACTCCGGTGCAGTTGCATATTTGGCATTATCAGCAGCACTGCCGGGATCAAAAAGAAAATTGAGCAAAGGGATGATGAGCGCAAACTGGAACACGCTAAAGAACACACCTATCAGCGTAAAGCTGAAAAATGGAACAACGAATTTATGATAGGGTTTAATATAACTCAGCAGACGCCGGTAGACCTTCATGGTACGGTTTTAAAAATTAATAAAGTGAACGATATACATTTAAATAAGCTTTAGCGGCTTTGGTCCAGCAGAATAACTCGCTTCGCTGACGGATCATTGGCTCCATGCGTGCAGCAGTATATTGTTGCATGCCCTGGCGGAAAACGTTTTGCATATGCAGCGCACTGAAATCGCGGAAATAGAAAGCTGCAGAGCTGCCGATTTCAGGCAAAGCGGTTTTGTTGGACAGGAAAACCGGTTTGCCGGCAGACATGGCTTCTGTAACTGGCAACCCAAAACCTTCTGCAATGGAAGGCAGGGCAAACGCATAACAGTTCTGATAATACCATGACTTTTCCGGTTCGGATATATTGCCCAACACACGCAGGTTGTCTTCCACCCGCATATCCCTGGCCGATTGTTGAATGAAATCGAGATAACTGGGATCATCCAGCCTTCCTGCTATCAGCAGCTCCAGGTTTTGCTCCTGTTGCAGCAAGGGAAGCAATACGTGAAAGTTTTTTTTGCGGCACATCACACCTAAGGAAAACAGGAAGGGCCTTTCGGGTTTATAGGAGTGGCTGTACAGTTCAGGGCTTTTAAGCTCATTGGTACCATTATAGATCACATACACAGGTTTGGTACCGGTATCACAGTATCTTAATACATCCTGCCTGCAAAAATCCGATATACAGACAATGGCATCAGACCGGTCAATATTTTTTTGAAGGTGATGCAGGTAGCTGGCTTTTTTAAGCTCTTCCTTTTTTTCGTATATGAAATTAAGGTCATGGATAGTGAGCACTACCTTAATGCGCCGGTTACGTTTGGGCACATAGGCGGAGCTCTGGTATGTGCAATGCCATATATCAAAGCCTTTCAATGGAGGCATATAAAACTTCTGCAGCGAATGCTGCTTGATATATTGGGTGGTATCCCCAAATTTTCCTTGTATCTGTTGCGGAACAAAGAAGTTGATCTCTTCTCTTCTGGGATCGGCCTGTGTTTGCAAATGCAGACCCAGGTTAAGACTGTAATGATAAAGACCGGTATTGAAATACTTCATTCTTTCACAATCGAACACAATTCGCTGCAACATATACAAGATAGTTGGAGATGAATAAAAATTAGTGGAGTTCGGTTGCAAGCATGATATGAATTCTTGCAAAATCCATACCGTTCATAAGTACAGATATTCCGATTCCAAGCCTGACAACCGCTTCACATGTACCGTTGCTTCGTCATCATAAAAAAATTATACAGTCATAAAGATTTTAAAAAATGGTTTGTTAAAATAAAAGTGGCAGGAAATATGATGAGTTTTGTTGCCACTTGATTGAATCAATTTTTTATGAACGAAGTAATTCTTGATTGCGACTTGATGCGGTATCCCAATTCCGGATTGTATTATTACTGTTTGAACCTGGGCAATCATGTTCAGGAGCATGTGGCCGGAAACTCTGATATAAAGATCAGGCATTATATACCACGATCTGAAATAAACACTTTTAAGTACAGTACCAACAATATTGTAGAGCGGTCATACCACAGGTATTATAAACCTTTCCTGAATCAATGCAGGATATGGCATGCGCCTTTCCAATCGGGCCGCATTATTCCCGACCGGAAAAAGTACCGCCATATCAAAGTTCTCTTAACGATACATGACCTCAACTCACTGCATGAAGGGAAACCCCTGAAAGAACAGCAAAAAAGTATTGCACATACCCAGTCGCTGATAGACAGAAGCGATGCGATCGTGTGCGTATCTGAATTCTGCAGGAATGATGTGCTGAAAAATTGTGATATTGGTAACAGACCTCTTTACGTTATCCATAACGGGACACAGCGGCCACTTGATCCACGTCCGCCGCTTTCATCCTGCCGTCCCAATGGGCCGTTCATGTTCGGCATGGGATATGTGAATCGGAAAAAAAATTACCATGTGTTGTTGTCACTCGTAAAGGACAGTGCGATGGACCTGGTAATTGCCGGCCGGCTGGATGAAACCGACTATGTTGAATCTATCCGGAGAGGGGCCATTGCCATGGGCATTGACCACCGTGTGCATTTACCTGGCCCGATATCTGAAGAAGAGAAAGCATGGTACCTGCGGAACTGTACTGCTTTTGTGCACCCTTCCCTGGCCGAAGGTTTTGGATTTCCGGTGGTAGAAGCCATGCAATTCGGAAAACCTTTATTCCTTTCCGACAGAACATCCTTGCCGGAGATCGGTGGTGATCTCGCTTTTTATTTTTCATCATTTGAAAGAGAGTATATGCGAAAGATTTTTCATGAGGGAATGCAACGATATAAGCAGGAGGATATGTCAACCGCTTTGATCAACAGAAGCAAATTGTTTGATTGGCAAAAGAACACAAAAAAATATCTTGAAGTGTACCAAACCCTATTATAAGTATATGTGGAATGAAACTACAACACCCGTAGAAACACGCGAATGGAATACCTCCCTCATATTCGATGCAGGAAGACGCAGATCTGAACTTTGCAAAGCAAAAGACTGGCAAACGGAGTGGTATAAACGATGGGCTTCGGAAATACATGAAGTTCCCCGCTTTCACCGTAAGCAATGGGAATACACTTACATACTTCAATCACTTTGGGAAAGAGGCTGTATCGCTAAAGGTCGTAAAGGTTTGGTATTTGCCGTAGGCTCCGAGCCTCTGCCCGCTGTGATGGCCAATTACGGTTGTGATATTACAGCTACCGATATTTTTCCGGAAGAAGGAAAAGAAAAGGGATGGGAGAATGGTGATCAGCTTTGTTTCGGACTTGAATCACTCAACAAGCGGGGCATCACCGATGACAACACTTTGCGTGAGCATGTGCAATACCGGCCTGTTGATATGAATAATATTCCTTCCAGTTTAAGGGAATTTGATTTTACCTGGTCCAGTTGCTCTTTTGAACATCTCGGAAGCATTGAAAGAGGACTGGATTTTCTTCTCAATCAGATGAACACACTAAAACCTGGCGGGTGGGCGGTGCATACTACCGAGTTCAATATTTCTTCCAATGAGAAAACGTTGGATACCGGCAACACCGTGATCTTTCGTATGCGCGACCTGGAAAAGCTGGCTGAGCAACTCCGTGCAGAAGGGCATTTTGTGGAAGAGCTTGATTATTCCCTGGGCGGCCTTCCCGAAGATTTTATGGTTGATGTATATCCATACAAACAGGACGTTCATCTGAAGCTCCAGTTGAATGAATACGTAGTCACTTCTATCGGGCTTATTATACGAAAGAAGAAAGAACGGAAAATATTTGGATTATTTTAGATCAAGCCTGATCTGAAGTTCCTCAAACTGTTTCTCATCGATCGTTGCAGGTGCATCCAGCATTACATCGCGGCCGCTATTGTTTTTAGGGAAGGCGATAAAGTCGCGGATGCTTTCGCTGCCACCGAGAATAGCACAAAGACGGTCGAAGCCAAAGGCAATACCCCCATGCGGAGGAGCTCCATATTCAAATGCTCCCAGCAGGAAGCCGAACTTATGCAGTTGCTCTTCTTTGTCCATGCCCAGTGCTTCAAACATTTTTTCCTGCAACTCACGTTGATAGATACGGATGGAACCACCACCGATCTCGTTACCGTTTAATACCATATCATAAGCATTGGCTTTGATATTGGCATAAGGATGTTTGAGATATTCTGCTGCATTGCTGATCACCGGGTTGTTGGAGATCATTGTTTCAATATCAGAAGGCTTGGGTGAAGTGAATGGGTGGTGACGGGCTACCCAGCGGTTGCCTTCTTCATCGTACTCAAATAAAGGAAAGTCGAGTACCCACAGCAATTTAAATTCATTGTCTTTGCGCAAGCCGAGACGTTTGCCCATTTCAAGCCGCAATTCACTGATGGCTTTACGGGTCCGTTCTTCATTGCCTGCCAGTATCAGCACCAGATCGCCGGATTGTGCACCGGCAGCATCGGCGATCGCTTTCAGCCGTTCTTCGGAATAAAATTTATCTACACTGCTTTTGTATGTGCCATCGGTATTGACTTTGATAAATACCAATCCCTTCATGCCGATCTGCGGGCGTTTCACCCATTCAGTCAACTCATCAGTTTGTTTGCGGCTGTATTCGCTGCAACCGGGCACAGCAATGGCCAGTACGGTTTCTGCTTCATCAAACACTTTAAAATCTGCACCATTGATCAGTGCCGCATTGTCCTGTTTGTTTATATAAACGGAAGACGGTTTTTTCAGATTGAGCAATGACATGCCAAAGCGGATATCAGGCTTATCATTGCCGTATTGCCACATGGCATCTTCCCAGCTCATGCGCTGCACTGTTTCAGTATAATCTATTCCCTTTACTTCTTTGAAAATGGACTTGACCATGCCTTCAAACATGGCAAGGATGTCTTCCTGCTCTACAAAGGCCATTTCACAGTCAATTTGTGTGAACTCAGGTTGACGGTCGGCACGGAGGTCTTCATCCCTGAAGCATTTAACGATCTGGTAATACCTGTCGTATCCGCTCACCATCAACAGTTGCTTGAATGTTTGTGGTGATTGGGGCAATGCATAAAACTGGCCCGGGTTCATACGGGAAGGCACTACAAAATCGCGGGCACCTTCGGGTGTTGATTTGATGAGAAAAGGCGTTTCAATATCCATAAAACCTTTGCTATGCAGATAATTTCTTGCAGCGCGGTTCACGGCATAGCGAAGCTCCAGGTTTTTCTTGACTGCATTCCTGCGCAGGTCAAGAAAGCGGTACTTCATGCGCAGATCGTCGCCGCCATCCGTGTCGTCCTGGATGGTGAAAGGAGGAACGGCCGATTTATTCAATATTTTAAAAGAGGTGATAATGATCTCGATATCACCGGTGGGCAGTTGAGGGTTTTTATTGGTCCTTTCCTGCACGGTGCCGGTAGCCTGCATCACGAATTCTCTTCCCAAAGGGTTTTCTTCCAGTTGTTTATTCAGCTCTTCACCAAATAAAAGCTGTGTAATGCCATACCGGTCGCGGAGGTCAATAAAAGTGATGGCCCCGAACTTGCGGATGGTTTGTACCCAGCCGGCCAGGGTTACTTGTTTGGAAACATCGCTGATCCTTAATTCGCCACAGGTGTTCGTTCTGTACATAATATATATATGGTATAACGCTTAGAAGTTGAAAACGCCCGCTGACGGGCTTTTAATGGGCGCAAAGATAAGAAAGACGGGCATTTTGAGGGGAGGCGTTTCAAATTTAGCCGCTGAGGCCAGGGTGATCAACAAAATAACGGATAATAAGCGCCTTTGGCAATCTCGGCGAGGAAATCCCGTTATCCATAAGTAAACCAGGCAGATGGCCAGCTCCACTTTACCGGCTGGTTTGTCTGTATCGTAGATTTACGGATGTGGAAATACTGCGGGACGCTTGCATATAACACGTTCGTGGATTACATTTATGGATCAACCGTACGCTATTATGCAATCATTCCTGCGAAAGCTGAATAAGTTATTTGCGCGTGTACCACCCAGCGTATCAGCCGCCCCGGCTGAGGAAGCAGAGGTTGATGAAGCCACTTTCAATCATTATTCGTTTGTTATCGGCAGCGTTTTTTCTTATTTCAATGATCTTTCACCTGAATCAAAAAAGAAATTTGTACAAAGGGTATATCAGTTCAGATCACAGAAACGCTTTCATTATATCGGACTGGAGAATAATGAGGATACGGCTGTGCTGGTCAGCTCTTCTGCCATACAGGTAACATTCGGTTTAAAGAATTATCATCTTTCCTATTTCAAGGATATCTATATACTGGCAGATGCTTATCATATGGACAATGATGATGAACTGTACATAGGACATGTTGCGCCGGATGGCATTTATCTTTCCTGGAAGCATTTCCTGTATGGTTATTCCTATAAAAGCAAGAATGATAATATCAATGTGGCGGTGCATGAAATGGCGCATGCTTTATTGCACAATAATTTCTTTGCACAGTATGGAGCTGATCTTCATTTCCGGCTCAATTATGAAAAGTTCTCTACCAGCACCGGTCAGATACTGGCGGATGTGATCACCCGCCGCCGCAGTTATCTGCGCAGCTATGCGTTCAGCAATATGCATGAATTCTGGGCAGTAAGCGTGGAAGCTTTTTTTGAAAATCCTTCCGGTCTGAAACAAAATATGCCTGATCTGTATGATGCTTTGTGCAGAGTGCTTAATCAAGACCCGGGAACAAAGGAGAAATTGTTAGTGTAGTGTTTGGGATCGCCAAGAGCGCAAAGGATACGCAAAGTACGCTACGTTGCGCTCCTGGCGTATCCTTTGCGCCCTTTGCGATACTTATCACCTTCTGCTCAAAACCTTCTCAAACCTTCTTACATCAGCATCTTTCGCTACAGGCAGATCATACAAAAGATGATCAGTCAACTGTTTTGCAAAGAATGGCGCTAAAGAACACCCTTTGGTTCCCATGCCATTTAAGATCCCAATGGAAGAATGCAGAGGATGCAACCCAACAAATGGTCTTCGCTCCAATGTAGCCGGCCGCAAACCGGAACGATGAGCAACAATTTTAAAGGGAATTTTCAACCATTCTTTTAGCACCTTCTCTGTATTCTCACGGAAAGCAACAGTTGGCCCCGGATCATCAAAATCCCATACATAACTGGCACCGATCCAGAAAAGATCTTTTTCCGGCAGCGGCACAAGCATCATGGATTTTTTATAAATATTATGTTCCGGCAGTCCGGGTATTTCAGCAATCAGTGCTTCACCTTTATTGGGCGCAAAAGGAAGTTGTTTGAAATAAGGATTATTGAAACCCGCAGGCCCGTCGCAGAAGATGATCTTACCGGCTGTGATGTCTTTATATTGAATATGATCAGGTGATACTTTTAATGCAGTGATATCAAAACTTTCTTCCCGCAAAAAACCGGCAGCATTCAATACCTTACGCCACGCAGCCAACAGGTTGTCGAGATGCGCTGTGTATACAGGCCTTATCTCTCCACAGCCAAATTCATAAGTAAAGAAAGCATTGAAATGATTTTGTTCCGGATAGGCATGAACATATTTATCACCTGTCTCTATCTTCTGTAAAAAGCTTTCCCGCATAAAAGGATTGGGAAAGAAATCAATGATATTCTTTTGTGAAATGGCATTGATGGATAATTCAGTTCCGATCTCCGTATATGCCTGCCAGGCATACGGCAATACTTCTTCCACTTTCCAGACTGTAACGAGGCGGCGGCCGGTAACAGGATTGATAATGCCTGCTGCAATACGCGAAGGGCTGTCAGGATAAGCATCATCCATTACTATCACCGACTTCCCTTCTTTCTGCAAATAGTAAGAAAGGAAAGTGCCGCATACACCCTGTCCGATAATCAGGAAATCAGTTGTCATTGAACAAAAATACCCAACAAATAAAACAAAATCTATTTTAGGATATTTTAGTTACTCAAGCTATTTCTTCTTCGTATAATATTCACCGTTTGTATATAGCCTTTTCCCTTTTATTTTTACCACTGTTTCTCCTGACTCAAAATAGGGTTCATACAATGTGATCTTATGAATATTGTTCCCGATTGTTGATTGTATGCTTCCGGGATAGGTGAACGGACGATAGCCATCCAGATAGAAGACCAGTGTATCACTCTTCAGGAAATCCTGTGCGAAGAAGTAGAGCGTATTACCAAAGTGGGGTTTGGGGTTTGCCCGGGGCAATTGAATAGATCTGATATTTACCTGCTCTCCATAGCGGTTCCAGAAATTGAACGACGAAATAGAAGTGAACCGGCTGATTGAATCATTCGCTGTGTTGCTAATGTATGGGTCATTATTGGAGGAAGAATGGAGTAGTAGCCGCCCCCCTTCCAGTTTCCATTTACCACCGGTGTAATAAAACAGGCTGCGGGTAGTATTGTCTGTGCCGATCTCAACGGTTTTGCTTCCGGGGTATATCCATTCAAATGTGCTGTCTGTCTTCAACAGCAATTGAGCGCCGGTATTTTTATCAGCATAATAAGTACCAGTGACCTGGCTGGTGGTTTTGCAGGAAAAGAATGCCAATAAGCAGAGTCCGGTGATCAGGCGGCAGATCATCATAAAATGAAGATAAGCCATTCGCTTTATACGAATGGCTTATCCTGCACTCTTTTCCGGCATAATTTATTGAACAGTGATGCGGATACCTTCACTGTGCGCGCTGAATTCAGGAGCATACATTGATTGGATGCTGCTGATACCATTGCTGAAATTACCGGAATGGGTAACGAACAATGAATATTCAAACACGTAAGTGCCTTTACGCAGTTTATCAAAGAAGAAATGTGTGGCAGCATCCCGGGTAGTTTCATAATAGCCCAGGCCGCCCTGCCATTTATATCTGCTCAATACGTTCACAGGTTCCAGGGCAGAAGCGCGCATGTCTTTCAGGTGCATATATTCCATATCCCTGTCGGCCCGGAGTTCAATACGGACGCGGACCTTATCACCGGTTTTCAGTTTATCACCATCTTTCACCGGTGTTAACACAGGGCCTCTGTCTGAATTGGTTTCTACAAACAGTTTCTTTTGTAATTGCAGGGGAGTGGCAGCTCCAGTGATCTTGTCCAGGTCTTCAAAATATTGCCAGTACACACCTCCCCAGGTAGCGCCGGTATTATTGCCGGTAGAGGAAACCGTAACCGCTATATTGCCCATTTCCGGTTTAATATCTGCCGGCTGGAATGTTTTGCTGAAATAACCGGTCCCGGCTTCCTGCTCACTGTCGGTGGAGCGTATAACCGTGCTACCTAATTGAATGCTTACCTGTGGCTCCTGCATCAACCAGTTGCTTCCCTGCAGCAGTAAAGCATAGCAAGCTTCTGCTGTAGCTTTGGTCGATTCCCAGCTATTGGTCTGTTTGTTTTTCAATAACCAGGTGCGGAGATCATCCACTGTTTTAGTATCCTTGCTTATTTCGCTGAATGCTTCGATCAATAATGATTGCCGCTCAATGGGTGCTTCATACCACCACCAGCTACGGCTGGCATCTTTCCAGTACATGCCGAGCTCTTCATTGTTGATGGATGTTTCTTTCAACGATCTAAGGATCGCTGCAGGTGTTTTTGTATCTCCCATTCGGTGCAGTGCCAATGCAGTCATGCCCTGCATGTATTTGTTCCGGTTGGTCCAGTTCTGCGGCAGCCGGCTTTTGAAATAAGTATATGCTTTTTGTGATTCTGCCAGGACCTTGTAGTCCGGGAAGAAGCTGCGCATATAGAAATACTGGATCACGTTGTAGTCGGGAATATATTTGGTAAGATCGGTTTTATACTTCACCAGGTTATCATAATCCTCTTTGATCTTTCTGTCGAGATAAGGGATGGCCGTGTTCAATACCTGTTTCAGTTTTGCTTCCTGTCCGGCAGCAATTCCTTTCAGTTTAATTAAATGCCCAATGCCTGTAACAATATACTGGGTCATATAACGATCATCAGGACCACCCTTGAACCAAACAAAACCGCCATTGCTGCTTTGCATCTGTTTCAGCTTTTCATAAGCACTATTGAGTTCGCCACTCATGCGAAGCATATCAAAAAGCAAAGCGATATTTTGTTTTTGCTGTGCTTCTGTTTTTGCTGCCAGTACCCAGGGTGTTTCTTCCAGTAAAATGGATTTTAATTCAGGATTTTTCTGAAGATTGCTGAGCAGGGCTGCAGTATCTGTTTTCTTCCATTGCTCAAACACCTGGCGTATGCGCGGTGCTGAACTGGCAATAAATGAAGCCAGGGAATTGGCATAATAACGGTTCCAGGTTTGCTCTGCACAATCATAGGGATATTCCATCAGGTAAGGCAATGCCTGCACTGCATACCAAGCCGGGTTGGAAGTATATTCCACTGTAAGGGAATGCTGCTTTAATGATGTGCTGTTGCCGGATTGTTTCAGTTTATCAAAAGAAAAATTCTTTGTACCATTTCCACGCATGGGCAGGCTCATTGTTTCAGTTACCAGCATGCGGTTGCTTAATACCGGCAAACTGTTTTCCTCACCATCGCTGAAATTATCTGCTTTGGCTACCACGCGCCAGGTCAATGGTTCCGTGAAAGACGAAGGAATAGATAACGGGAAGAAAACAACTGCGCTCTGACCTGCAGCTACCTGGAAGCTTTTACTGGTCTCTTTATTGTTGAAAATACCATTTACCGGCTCATTGGTAGCGGCATTGAACAATTGCAGCTCCACATTTCCGGATAATTGTTTTTCCGAAAGGTTCACGATCTTGGTATTGAATACCAGTTGATCTCCTTCACGGAGAAAACGTGGCGGATTAGGCTGCACCATCAGTTGTTTTTGGGTAATGATCTCTTTCTGGCTGTAACCAAACGCCAGGTCTTTGGTATGTGCCAGTGCCTGGAACTTCCATTTAGTGAGAGCTTCAGGCATGGTGAATGAGAATTCAATATCGCCATTGCTGTCTGTTCTCAGATCAGGGAAGAAAAATGCTGTTTCATTGAAGTTGGTGCGGATTTGAGTTGCCGGGTTTGCAGCATCTTTATGTGCTTCATCATTGGCCTTCTCTTCCTGAGATGAGTTGCTTACAGTGTATTTCATTACTTTGGCAGGATCGTCCGCCTGCACTGCAGAGTCTACCATGATCCCGGCCGCCCTGCTTTCAAGTGCCACGGAAGGCGCTGCAGCAACAGCACGCATTTCCCTTCTTACTCCATATCCTACATTGATCATGTTAGATTGTACAAAAAATAAACGGTCATAATCTTTAATAAGATCTTTGGATGCATAAGGAATGTTCCGTTGATTAGATGTAATTCCAGTAAAGTTTTGCCGGCCTTCCCAAAGCCTTCGCTGACTGTATAGAGACCAGATAGCAGGTTTGCTCCAGTTATGTTCGCTGAACTGATCAAGTGAAGCATCATACATACTGGCTAATATTTCTGCTGCTGCTTTTTCATTCTTGTAGCCGCTGATCTTCAATTTCCATTTCTCCTCGCTGCCGGGAAGGGTCTTATCGCGATAAGTAGCATACTCTATCTGCAATTCCTTATTGCTCCAGGGCACAGGAATGATCACATAATTGAAATAAGACCGGTTATGTTTTACGAATGCCCAACTTACTCCATATCCCCCGCGCTCGGCTTCTGTGGCTGAGAAAGTAATATCCTTCTTTTCATTATTCAGTTTAAGGAAAGAATAGCTGACATCAGCACTGTCTTTACCAGGCAGGGTTTTATCCTGCTGCTGCACAATGAACACATCATTGGCCGAAGTGCCAAGCCGTAGGGTTGTATTTTCTCCCGGCTGGATGGGTTTTGGCCCCTGTGTCCATATATACTGAGGCTGACCCAACTGCTGACTTTTTTCATCAAACAGTTCCACATATTTAATATCCTTTACTTCTGCACCATTCCTGTCTTTGGTAAATATTTCAATGGAATAATAACCAGGGGTTGGTTTAACTCCGGTTACAGGAAATGGCGTATTCTCTTTTACCGAATCTGTTTTTTGCCATAAAGTATTTTCCTTATCCCAACTGGCCGGATTGGTTTCATCGTTGTATTCATCATGCGGGAAGTATTGGATATATTCTTCCCTGCTCATCACAAACTGGTCAGGCCTTCCCCAAAGACGGTCCCTGATCAGTCTTTTCTCATCTTTCAGTTTGGTTATTTTCACTGTTACAGCAGCCGGTTCAAATTCACCGTTATTGTTTTCGGTGCGGATCGAAAGTTTGTTCAGGCTGTCTGCTGCTATGCGGGAAGGGATATCCGTTTTTAGCAATAATGCCTTGTAGCTGACGGAAACATTTTTTTCTCCGCTTCTTGTTTCGCCATTTATATCCGTAATGTCTGCATACACTACATAATCAAAAGCCGGCTCCAGTTTTGGATCGATTTTCAGATCAGGTATGGCTGTGAATTTCACACGGAATTTGCCATCCGCATCTGTTACTGTTTCCCCATGCACTATTTCAAGCAGCTCAGATGGTGGTTGCCACCAGCGGGCAAATATCCAGGGATAAAGAAAGCGGGCCTGCCTTACCACCCTGTATTTAACTTTTGCTCCGTCGATATTATTGCCGGCATAAGCTTTTGCGAGACCTGTTACCTCAATGGAATCGTTTACACGATAAGTTCCTTTCAGCGGTTCATATTCCACATAGAACTTCGGGCGTTTGTAATCTTCCACACGGAAATAAGAGTTGCCCTGATCTTTTTTGGTAAAAATGGTGTAGGTCCCATTCAAGCCGGTTGAGGGCAACTGAAACCTGCCGGAAAATGAACCATAGTCATTAGTGGTCAGGTTTAATGAATCAATGGTCTCACCGTTTGCATTCCGGAGGTAAACAGTTGTTGCATATCCCTGCAGTATGTCTGCTTTTCTTAAAAGTTGATTTCTTGATAGAACGATCCCTTTGAAATAAACGATCTGTCCGGGGCGGTAAATGCTACGGTCTTTGAAAAGAAAGATATTGTTTTCACTGCCGGGAAGAGGTGTGTTCCTGTAGTAATAATCGTTCCGTAACTCATCAATATGCAGTTTTTCATCGCCGCTGCTTATTTCCAGCGAGTAGGCATAACGCCCCATATTGCTGTTATCCTGTTTCCCTTTCCTGTTCAGGTGGAAATAGCCGTTCTTATCTGTAGTATAAACAGGCCCTTTTGTTTTGATATTGCGGGAGCTTGCATAATCGTATACCTGTTCCCACACCTGGATGGTTGAATGGGGAAGCGGTTGCCCATTATCCCTGTGCAACACAAAATAATCAAGGTTGTTATTAATGTAGCTAATGGATGAAACATAGAACCTTCTTGCTCCGATCAGTGTTGCTGTTTTTTCAAATGCTTCATCGGAAGCTGCAATAAGAAAGTATTCACCGTTTGGCAACCCATCTATTTTGATCTCCACTTTATGCTGCTGAAGGTCTTTTGTATCAGGCAGGCTTTGCTCCCAGTTGCGCAAGGGTTTTGCAGCAATAACAGTTTTCCAGTAGCTTTCATCATATTGGTTTTCCAGTGCTTTTCTGAGCTTATCATCAGATTTGATCAGCCGCAGATGAAGAGTGGTAAGATTACGATAGTCGATCAGTGCGCGGAAAGGCTGATTGGGCAGGTTCACCTGTTCAATAGTAAATTGTAAAGAAGGGCTTTTTAACTGCTGCAAAAGATTATAAGCATTGATCTTTCCTTCTGATGAATCTTTCTGCGCTACTATTTTTTCACAGATCTCTTTTGCTTTAAGCTTGCTGAATCGATAAGTGGTGTCTCCATACGGAGCGTATTGATATCCCTGGTTGGCATGGTATTGAGCAACGAGGTACCAGGCCTGTGCAGCAGCGGGCATGCTTTCATACTGATGGGCAATATGATTGATGCCATTAAAATAATATTCTTCCTTATTGGGATGAACAGATTTCTGCCTCACAAATTCATACCTTTTCAGATCTGCATCGATCAAGGCATCCGGTTTTTTATCATCCAGGTGAAAGGCGATCAGTTGTTGATAGATCAGTAAAGCTTTATACTGAAGCGAAAGCGAATCCTTTGTTTCAAATTTCCGGTGAATGAAATCCGCCGCAGGGTCAAATGCAGCAGCCTGGTCAATTTCAAATGTATATGCAGGCTTGTTAAGATCACGTTCATCGTTCTCAAAATATTCCAGCGCCTGGAAAGCGAGCAGATCATAAAGGGTAGGACGCAGATGGCGTACATTTCCTTTTATGATAATGGCATTGTATGGCTCCAGTGATGTTTGCTGCAATAGTTTTTTATCAGCAATGGAGCGGAGATACAGTTCACTCGTTTTTTGATGGAAGTCTTCAGCCGTCCAGGTAGCGATATCATCTTTTTTGAATTCAACAGTTTGCGTGCGCTGATAAAATTGCCAGCGATGGCTTTGGTAATAACTCCAGTACAGGTTGGCCAGCAAACTGTTTAATAAAGCATTCACAGCACCTTTGCTGCCGGGTACTTCTTTTTCTATTTCTGCGATGGTCAGGGCTTGATTGTTTTCCCGGTTCTCTGTCTGCAGGCCCGTCATGTATATCAGTGCCTTGATTACCTGGGCATCCTGCTTTTCTTTTTTGGCCTGCGTATAGATATTTTTTACTTCAGTAAGCGCGGAAGCCGGAAGGCCTTTTTTAACAAATCCTTCAACCTTTTTCCAGGCGGCATCATAATTTTTAATAGGTGGTTGACTGTTAGCGTTCATAGCAATAAGACTAAATAGGGCTGCAATAAGAGCAACAAGGCTGAATTGCTTCATGGTTAGGTTTTAATTTAAATACAAGGTAAAAAATCCATGGCAAGGTTTAGATGCCGGAAAGGGAGAAATTTCATAAAGAAGCCGGAAAGTGGAAAAGAAAGTAGGACAGGCCTTCAGACGGTCAGGAATTTAAAAGGTTTAATTGCATTTAAAATCTTTATTTTCCTTAACAAACAAATCGTTCAGGTTTAAGAAAAATAAATAGCTGTTCCTTCTATTAACATTAAATAACAATCCTCTGAAACCCTTGCTGATATTGAGTTGTATCGATTATTAATTCAGCTTAACTTTTTCTTTGATCTGTTTTTGGCACAGCGGCATATACTTTGAAATATTGATAAGCGGATTCGCTATTGAATTCAATTCTAAAATGAAAGTATATGAAAACGATCTTTACTCTTTTTGCTTCTTTATTCATGAGCATAGCAGCATTCGCTGCAAAGAATAATACCATTCTTACCATTAAATCGGCCGACCAGGCAGATATCAGCGTTGTGCTGGATGGTAAACGTTTCAGCCCTAATGATAATTCAGTGATGATACAGGGCCTTGAGAACGGTAGTCACTATATCAAAGTATACCGTGAGATGAACAATGGCATCTTCAATGTTTTTGGAAAAAGGTATGAACTGGTGTACGACGCTGCTGTTTCTATGAAGAACAACAGTCACCTGTTCATCACTATCGAAAGAAATGGACGCGTGAGCATGATGGAAAATAAGATCAAAAAAGGATATGTACAGAATGATGACCGCTGGTATGATAGCGATAATAGATATGATTATGGCAGGGATGGCCAATGGGGCGATTATGACAGCCATGAAGCCTATGCCCGCGGTATGAACGATCGTGAATTCGACAATGTGCTTAAACAAATCGATAAGGAATGGCTGGAAAGCAATAAGCTGAAATCTGCTTTGCAGATCGTAAAAGCAAATACGGTAAGTGCTGCGCAGGTAAAAGAATTGCTGCTCCTGTTCAGCTTTGAAAACAATAAACTGGAACTGGCCAAACAGGCTTATGCTTCCACTGTTGACAAGAAGAACTATGATATGGTGTTGGATGTGTTCAGCTTCAACAGCAGCAAAACAGAACTGACAAGATATATACGCAGTTACAGGTAAGTTTGGTTTATAGAGTCTCTGACATGAAAAAGCCCCGCTATTGCGGGGCTTTCTATTAAATTATCAAAAGGTTATTTCTTTAAAACCTCTGCCATTTTTTTGCCGATATCAGCCGGACTGTTCACCACATGCACTCCGCATTCAGACATGATCTTCATTTTTGCAGCAGCGGTATCATCTGCGCCGCCAACAATTGCACCGGCATGGCCCATGCGGCGGCCGGGAGGAGCTGTTTGGCCGGCAATAAAACCAACCACGGGTTTTTTGTTGCCATTGGCCTTGATCCAGCGGGCTGCCTCTGCTTCCATGCCACCACCGATCTCACCGATCATAACGATAGCATCTGTTTCAGGATCGTTCATCAGCAATTCAACAGCGTCCCTGGTAGGTGTGCCGATAATGGGATCGCCACCGATGCCAATAGCTGTAGAAATACCCAGACCTGCTTTGGCTACCTGGTCGGCCGCTTCATAAGTGAGGGTGCCTGATTTGGAAACGATGCCGATACGGCCGGGGATAAATACGAATCCCGGCATGATGCCTACTTTACATTCACCGGCAGTGATTACACCGGGACAGTTTGGCCCGATCAGCCTTGTATTTTTTCCGAGAAGATAATTTTTCACTTTTACCATGTCCTGCACCGGAATCCCTTCCGTGATACAAACCACCAGTTCAACGCCTGCTTCTGCTGCTTCCATGATAGCATCACCTGCAAATGCCGGTGGCACAAAAATGATGCTGACATTGGCCCCGGTCTTTTTTACACAATCCGCTACTGTATTAAATACTGGCCTGTCGAGATGGGTTGTGCCGCCTTTTCCGGGAGTTACGCCGCCCACTACCTGCGTACCATATTCGATCATTTGTGTAGCATGGAAAGTACCTTCTGTTCCGGTAAAACCCTGCACCAGGACCCTGGAATTTTTATTGACAAGAACACTCATGAAAATTTAGTTTTTCGGGGTAAAAGTGTAAAAAGTCTGGCAAAAGTAAGGGAAATCTGTCAGAGTCGGTTGCTGGTCTGAAGTCGGTTCCGGGCTACTTTATCATATCATCCATATTCCTCTTTTCCGGCATTTTTCCCGTTTCTTCCAGCATCCGCATTTCTTTAGCGTCCCGAAGGAAGTCGGAGGCGAAAATGAACTCATTAAGCCGTTGATTTTTGCTGAAGATGATCTCTTTGTTGCTGCCTTCCCATTCCTTATTGCCCTGGTACATATACAGGATATAATTGCCGATCTCCATTACGCTGTTCATATCATGCGTATTGATCACTGTGGTGATATTATATTCTACCGTGATCTCCTGTATTAATTTATCAATAACAAGTGAGGTTTGGGGGTCAAGGCCGGAGTTGGGCTCATCGCAAAACAGGTATTTCGGGTTCAATACGATTGCCCGGGCCAGCGCTACCCGTTTTTTCATACCACCACTAAGCTCAGAAGGGAATTTTTTGTTGGCATCCACGATCTTTACCCGCTCCAGCACCTCATTCACCCGCTTTAATTTCTGGGCAGTAGTATCCCTGGTAAACATATCGAGGGGGAACATCACATTCTGCTCCACCGTTTGGCTGTCGAAAAGTGCTGAGCCCTGGAACAGCATACCGATCTCCTTGCGGATATCCTTTTTTTCTTCGAGGCTCATAGTAATGAAATTCTTCCCATCATAAAGGATCTCGCCGCTATCGGGTTCAAACAGACCCACCATACACTTCATCAACACCGTTTTTCCGCTTCCGCTTGAACCAATGATCAGGTTGCACTGACCTGCTTTCATCACAGCGCTTACATCCTGGATCACGGTCTTGTCGGCGAAGCTCTTCCTGACATTTTTTACTTCAATCATTGCGTTTCAGATATAGGAGGATAAAAATGATCGTCAGCACTATTCCCAGGTATAAAGATAAGATTCGGAGATAGAACTGCGTATTGGATATGGGAGTTAAACTGAATGTTTCGTGCCAGGCCACGGGAAAAGCATACCGGACCGCTTTTTTCACTGGCGTATATACCTGGAGCGTGTCAGTTTGATAATAAAAGTTCAACCAGGCATCTTTTTTCAGGTACCGCTGCCATTGCTGGTTACTTTTATGGGGAATTATCGAAAAGCTATCGACCGGCTCCTGGGAAAAGATGGTGATCTGGCTGCTGTCTTTATTTTCATTCTTATAAAGAAGGTCGATAATATTCAGGATCTTACCCTTTTCATCCTGGCAGTAGAACGCATTCAACATCAGGTCTGCAAATACCCATTGCTTCAACTCCGGAATATAGAACTCGTTCATGGTATGATAATCATTGCCGCCCTTCTTCTCGATCACCCGGCTGGTAATGCCATTAATGGAGCAAAAAAATAAAAAATGCATTCCGTATGTATGGCACCATACAGGCGATTCAGCTCTTAATGCGGCTGCATACTGATCTGTTAAGGAAAGGGCAGAAAATTCTTTTGTAGGTTCATCCTGCTTGCAGTGGCGATAGCTTCTTTGCAGCCAACTTGCTATTTTCAGCATTTTGGTGAAGACCGGATCGTTTTCGCCGATGCCTGCATTCAGACGGGTCAGTTCTTTTCCTTTGCTGATCTCAACAGGTGAATACTGATCTGTAACAGACTGCCATTTCTTTAATTTTTCCGGTGTATTGGAAGCAGGGGCATAAAGGTCCTCGTAAGTTACCTGTTTGACATAGTTGCCTGTTTTTTCACGGGTGATGAAAAAATAAACAGAAAGCGCGTACAGCAACAGGCAAAGTATTCCTGTGACCCACAAACTTTTTCTACGTTTCATATTACAGCAATAGTGCAGACAGCACATAGTCTGCAAATAATAAGAGAATGCAGCTTACCACTACAGCTTTGGTGCTGGCTTTACCAATTTCCAATGCTCCGCCCTGCACATAATAGCCATAAAATGCAGGTATGCTGGCAATGATAAAAGCGAATGTGTATGATTTGGCCAGGGCAAAAAAGACATTGTATTGTACAAAACTTTGTCTCAATCCTGTGTCAAACTGTTCGGGTGTAAGAATTCCGGTCATGCTGCCGGCCACACGGCCGCCCCAGATGCCCAATACCATTGCAAGCATCACCAGCAATGGTATGGTCACTAATCCTGCCAGTATCTTGGGCATTATGAGATATGATTTGGTATTGATGCCCATGATCTCCAGGGCATCAATTTGTTCGCTCACGCGCATATTGCCCAGCTCACTCGCAATTTTACTGCCTACCACACCGGCCAATACGATACAGGTAAGGGTAGGGGCAAACTCCAGGATCACCGTGTCACGTACAATTTGTGCGATAGTAGATGGCGGGATCAGCGGGCTCACCAACTGGTAAGCCGTTTGCAGGGTAGATACCGCACCAATAAAAACAGAAATGATACAAACTATGCCCAGTGATCCGATACCGATATCAGAACACTGGCGCATAAACTCTTTCCAGTACATCTTGCCGTTTTCCGGCCGCGAAAACATACTTTTCAACATCAGCAGGTAACGGCCTATGTCTTTGATGATTTTCATGAAAGAGTTTGGTTGTAAAATACGAAATAAGGATAAAAGGTTTAAGGGTTTAAAAGTTTAATGATTTAATAGCGGGATAACCCTTAAACCTTTAAACTATTAAACTTTTAAACCCTTAGCCCCTAAAACTTTTAAGCGCTATAAATCCTTGCTCACTTTCTTGAACCTCTTCCACCAGCCTGAACGTTCTACCAGTTCTTCTGTGGAAGATGTTTTGCATTTGATCTGCGCATCAATTACGGCTATCAGGGCCATATTGACAATGCTCTGTACTGAACTGCCTAACTGCAATACATGTACCGGTTTTTTCAACCCGAGTAATACGGGGCCGATCGCATCGGCAGCACCCAGCGCTTTCAGAATATTATAAGTGATATTACCGGAAGCCAGGTTGGGGAAAACAAGTGTGTTCACATCCTGGTCAACCAGTTCGGAGAATGGATAATTTTCTTTCAGCAGTTCTTTATTGAATGCCATATTAGCCTGCATTTCACCGTCCACCACCAATGAAGGCATTTTTGTTTTTACGATCTTCCGTGCTTCCGCCACCAATCTTGCCTCAGGTGAATTGCTGCTGCCGAAATTGGAATAGCTGAGCATGGCGATCTTCGGCACCATATTGAAATGTTTCACTTCTTTGGCTACCAGCAGCGTGATCTCTGCCAGCTCTTCTGCAGTAGGATTAAAATTCACGGTAGTGTCTGCAAGGAAAAGCGGCCCCTTTTTGGTCAGCATCAGGTACATGCCGGCAATTTTATTCACGCCTTCTTCTGTACCAATGATCTCGAGGGCCGGGCGGATAGTGTCCGGATAGTTTTTGGTAAGACCGGAGATCATAGCATCCGCATCTCCGCATTCTACCATCATGCAGCCGAAATGGTTCCGGTCGCGCATGATCTTTCTTGCTTCGTATACGTTGAACCCTCTACGGTTTCTTTTGCTGAAAAATACTTCAGAGTACCGGTTTCTCTTTTCTTCAGTGCTTTCACTTCTCGGATCGAGAATGGGAAAACTGTCGACGTCGATATTGTTTATACCCGCAATATGCCTGATCTTTTCTTCATTGCCCAGCAGAATGGGATAACCGATACCTTCATCAAAAACGATCTGTGCTGCTTTCAGTATCTTGACATTGTCTGCTTCTGCAAATACAATTCTCTTGGGATCGCGGCGGGCTTTATTACCAACTATGCGCATCACCTGGTTGTCCAATCCCAACCGTTTATTGAGATCGGTGGCATAAGTTTCCCAATCCTGAATGGGATGTTGCGCCACTCCGCTCTCCATCGCTGCTCTGGCCACGGCTGGTGATACGGTGGAGATCAGGCGGGGATCAAGCGGTTTGGGAATAATATAATTGGGGCCGAATGAAATATTCTTTTCATTATACGCCAGGTTCACCAGATCGGGAACTGGTGATTTGGCAAGCTCTGCCAGTGCTTTCACGGCTGCCATTTTCATGGCTTCATTGATCTGCGTTGCTCTTACATCCAATGCTCCGCGGAAGATATAAGGAAAGCCCAGTACATTGTTCACCTGGTTGGGATAATCACTGCGGCCCGTAGCCATGATGATATCTTTCCGAACAGATGTTGCATCTTCCCAACTGATCTCAGGATCAGGATTTGCCATGGCAAACACGATGGGATTTTTCGCCATTGATTTCACCATGCCGGGCGTTACCGTATTCCCGGCACTGAGACCGATGAACACGTCTGCATCTTTCATGGCTTCATCCAATGTAATATCTCCTTTTGCATAAGCAAAACGTTGTTTCAATTCATCCAGATCATTCCGGCCTTTATGAATAGCACCTTTGCGGTCGAATAGAATAAAATTCTCAGGCTTTGCTCCCAGGCTAACGTACAACTGGATGCAGGCCATGGCAGCAGCACCAGCCCCATTCACTACGTATCTTACACGGTCGATCTTTTTCTTTTGTATTTCCAGCGCATTCAGCAGGGCTGCAGCACTGATGATCGCTGTTCCATGCTGATCATCGTGCATCACCGGAATGCTCAGTTGTTTTTTCAGCTCCTGTTCAATATAGAAACATTCAGGGGCTTTGATATCTTCCAGGTTGATGCCGCCGAAAGTAGGTTGCAGTGCTTTCACGATCTGCACAAACTTTTCCGGGTCTTTTTCATCGATCTCAATATCGAATACATCGATGTCGGCAAATATTTTAAACAATACGCCTTTTCCTTCCATCACGGGTTTACCGGCTTCAGGGCCGATATCACCAAGGCCCAGTACTGCTGTGCCATTACTGATCACGGCAACCAGGTTGCCCTTGGCAGTGTATTTATAAACGTTTTCTTTGTTCTCGGCAATTTCTTTACAGGGTTCAGCCACTCCCGGCGAATAAGCGAGGGAAAGTTCCCGTTGTGTTTTGGTCCCTTTTGTGGGAATTACTTCTATTTTTCCAGGTCTTCCTTTTGCGTGGTATTCAAGAGCTTGTTGCTTTCGTAAGTCTTTTTGCATAGTTTATTGTTGATTATCCGGTCTTACCCGTTGGTAAACGGGGCTGCAAGTTACAAAATTAAATTTCGAATGCTTTTTTATAAGTGGTACCGGGAAATTCCGGTTTCTGCGTTCCTTTGATGAACCTCAATATAATATAAAAGATGACCACTCCCATCGTGGTAAAAACCACCCATCTCAATTTCTCCTTCCGTAAGGGGATCAAAACACTGGATGATGTGAACCTGGAAGTGCCACAAGGCAGTATTTACGGTTTCCTGGGCCCAAACGGAGCGGGGAAGACCACTACACTGCGCCTGCTGCTGGGTTTATTAAAAAACGAGGAAGGCCAACTGGAATTATTCGGCCAACAGTTTTCCGGCCACCGGATGGAGATATTAAGAAGACTGGGCTCATTGATCGAGCAGCCATCCCTTTATCTTCATCTGACGGCAAAGGAAAACCTGGAGATCTATCAACTGGTGTATAAGGCTGATAAAAAAAGAATAGATGAAGTGCTGGAACTGGTGGGGCTGGCACAAACAGGACGGAAAAGAGCCCGGCAATTCTCCCTTGGCATGCGGCAAAGACTGGCCATCGCTATCGCACTGCTGCATCAACCAGAACTGCTGATACTGGATGAACCGACCAATGGACTTGATCCGAATGGTATTATTGAAACAAGGGAGCTGATCAAAAAACTGAATAAAGAATATAACACTACTGTTATTGTTTCAAGCCATATTCTGAATGAAGTGGAGAAAATGGCTACGCATGTGGGCATTATCCATAAAGGCCGTATGCTTTTCCAGGGGCCATTGCCGGAATTGCAGCAGATGAAAACACGCCAAAGCATGCTGGAGATCGAGACCAGTGATAATGCAAGGGCCATGACCCTTTTATCACCACAATACACCGTGCAGCAAAAGGAAAATCTGTTGCTGCTTCCTTATGGAGACAAGCAGCAAACAGCAGGCATCAATCAATTGCTGGTGAAAGAAGGACTGGATGTATATGCGATCCATCCTCGACAAAGCGACCTGGAACAATTATTCATTGAAATTACAAGCAACAATATATGAGTTTGGCTATTGCTACCAGGGCAGAACTGATCAAGAATAAACGCAGTGCAGCCTTCTGGTTATGTTTTATCGGTTCAGCCTTTATTCCTTTCATTTTTTTTCTTACCTATACGCTTAGGCCTGATCTGAACTATACCAGGCTGGCAGTTGAGCCATGGCAGGTGCATCTGGGAAAAGGCTGGCAGAATTTTTCTGCTTTTTTACTGCCCATGTTTGTGATCCTTACCTGTAGTCTTATACCACAAGTGGAATACAAGAATAATACATGGAAGCAGGTTTTTGCATCTCCCTTGTCAATCGGCGATATATTCTTTTCAAAATACCTTTCCATTATCGGGATGGTGTTTTTCCTGTTCGTGATGTTCAATGTGTTTATGTTGCTTGCAGGTGTAACTGCTGATCTTATTCATCCGGAGTATACTTTTTTGGAGAAAGCAGTGGATTGGAAAGGATTGATAAAAATGAATTTCAAAAGTTTTATTTCATTGCTGGCTATTATTTCCATTCAATACTGGCTTAGCCTTCGGTTCAGGAATTTTATTGTGCCGATCGGCATCGGTCTGGGATTGCTTGTATCAGCGTTGATACTGATGCCATGGGAGCATATCAATAAAGTGCCGTATGCTTTTCCATTCCTTAGTTTTGCCGGCTCGGTTGAACCCGGTGCTGCGAAGTCTGGCCTGCTAGCCTCCCATGAGATCTATTCGGTCCTTTATTTCCTTGCATTCACCTTGCTGGGGTTTGCGGATATGCGTTTCAGGAAGGAGCGGGGCTGATCTATAGTTTGGTGATCATCAGTTCAGCTTTCGGAACTGTTTCTCCCGGCACATCAGTTTCCAGACCAGGGTAAGGTTTCAGATCAGAGAATTCTATATGATATCCGAGGATCAATGTATCCTGCTTGGGGTAGCCTGGCATAATCGACAGCATAAAAGGATAAGAATGACCGTCTTCTTTGAATGTAAATTTAGCAATGGCAATACCTGCCCATGTGCAAAGGGCATTGGCCGGACATCTTGAATCGGAAACGATCTCATCAAAACTCAGGGTAGTTTTGCCAGCCTGGCCTAAGGGGATGCTTCCCTGCAACGAAACAACAGAGGGTGCTTTATAATGATTGTCATCATCTTTACTGCAGGCCGTGATGCCAACAGCAGTTATGATCAGTAAAGCCAGTAGTGTTGAGCGCATAAAGCCTTTTGAGCCGGTTGACAACCAAAGCTGAAACTCCGCTGCATCCTTTTCATAATTTAACAGAAGCGCCCAGCCAGGCCATCATGCCCATTCCTGTTTCAATGGCCGATTCATCAATATTGAAAGTGGGCGTATGCACACTGGAAGTGATCCCTTTAGCTTCATTCATCACGCCCAGGCGGAAAAAGCAACCGGGGATCTGCTGGGAATAATAGCCAAAATCTTCAGCGCCCATTCTTTTTTCTGTTTCTTCCACATTGGCAGCGCCAATATAATCAGCAGCTTTGACCAGAGCTGTTTCATGCAGGGCCTCATTGTTGTAAACAGAAGGATAACCCACATCGATCAGCAGGTCAATTTCACCCCCCATGCTTTTTACCAGGTTGGTTGACAATTGGCGGATAAGATCATGTGCTTTAAAACGCCATTCTTCATCCATGGCGCGGAATGTGCCTTTCAGTTTTACTTCATTGGGAATAACATTGGTGGTGGAACCACCCTGTATGGCTGTAATGGAAAGCACTGTAGGATTATGCGGGTTATTGTTGCGGCTCACGATCTGCTGCAGGCTCACGATAAGATGCGAAGCGATCAGTATGGGATCAATGCATAAATGCGGAGAAGCAGCATGACCGCCCTTGCCTTTGATAGTGATATATAACTCATCGGCACTGGCCATTACCTTACCACTGCGGAAACTCATTTTTCCCACAGCCAGGCCCGGGTGCACGTGCAATCCGAATATGCAGGAAGGTTTAGGATTTTCCAGCACACCTTCTTTGATGAGCAGGCTGGCGCCGCCGGGGTTTTTTTCTTCGCCGGGTTGAAAGATCAGTTTTACGGTGCCTTCCCATTCATCTTTCAATTCATTCAATATTCTGGCAGCTCCTAAAAGACAGGTCGTATGCACATCATGTCCGCAAGCGTGCATGACTCCCTCGCGGGTGGATCTATAAGGAATATTGTTTTCTTCCTGGATGGGAAGAGCATCCATATCCGCTCTTAACGCAATGGTCCTTTTATCAGGGTTTTTTCCTTTGATCAATCCGATAACGCCGGTAGTGGCTTTTATTTCAAAAGGGATACCGAACTCCTGTAGTTTTTGTTGTACGAAACGGGCTGTTTCAAACTCCTGATAGCTTAGTTCAGGATGTGCGTGCAGATGATGGCGGATATCAACAAACTCGGGAGCATATTGCTTTGCGAGGGATTTGATCTTTTCTAGCATGGAGCAAAAATACTTAAAGGATTTGTATCGCAAAGGACACAACGTTGCGCTCTTTGCATATTCGTTGCGTCCTTTGCGATACCTTATTACAAACTAAAAACCCACCTGCAAACGCAAATGGGTTTTATTATATATACTGATGTCAAAAGATTACAGATCCTCAAACCGGTTCTTCTCCGGTTTCAGCTCAATAATATCATTCATCACAAATACTCCCTTGGGGAAATAGGCATTCAGTTTCTGCTGATAGGCCTCGGCTTCCTTTCTGTCTTTAAAATCACCGGCCTTCAGTTTATAATAAGGAGATTGATGCCAGAGATAAGGCTTCAGCTCCGGAAAATAGGTATACACTTTTGTTTTTGCAGCAATGGCTTCTTCCCGGCTGGTGGTGCTGATGATCAGCAAGCGGAAACCCTTGCCGGTTTTGCGGGCATCGCGGCTGGTCACTTCATTGATCTCTGCCTGTTTGGTGATCAGCAATTCCAGGCGGGGGTCTTTATGAACGGTCACCTGTCCACTGTCTACCGTTATGGTATTCTGGGCATACATGGCCACTGAAAAAAGCGTGCAAAGCAGGGTAAACAATTTTTTCATGCGATCTTATTTCCAAATATCTTACCAAAACAGGAACCAGGGTTGCCCGGATGAGTAAAATGCAGGGTTTTTATGATTATTTAATAAAAATCCATGTACCGGGATGAATGGCAAACTTAATATCCGCCACCGGCGCCTGCAATATTTTCAACCGGATGCCAGGTAGTTTTTATTTCTTGTGTGTCAAAAATAAAATAGGGCGACTGGCTTTCACCGGCTGTCCAATCCGTTTGGTCATAAAAAAAGACCCTTTTCAGGTTGAGCGCCGATTTTTCCCGCATCATTTTCTGTATATCAGTGTCTTTTTCGCAATAAATGGTTGCATTCACGTCCATATGGTCCACAAACCAGGAGGCCAGTTCAGCCGGTTTACCAGTAAGGATATTGACCACACCGCCCGGCAGGTCGGAAGAGTTCAGCACTTCAGCAAACGTGACAGCGCAGAGCGGTTTGGATTCCGATGCGAGCGCCACACAGGTGTTGCCACCGGCAATCACCGGTGCAATTACAGAAATAAGTCCCAGGAGTGAATCCTGCTGCGGAGCAATGATGGATACAACACCGGTTGGTTCCGGTACAGAGAAATTGAAGTGTGAACTGGCCACAGGATTTACGCTGCTGAACAATTGCTGGTATTTATCACACCAGCCGGCATAATAAATAAGCCGGTCAACAGCAAGGTCCACTTCTTTTTCGGCCGCTGCCCTTGAAGCATCCTGCTGCATTAACTCATCAATGAACTGCATTCTTCTGCCTTCCAGCATTTCACCCATGCGGTACAGTATCTGGCTGCGGTTGAAAGCAGCTCTCCCGCTCCAGCCGCCGAATGCAGCGCGCGCTGCCACTACCGCATTGCGGAAATCCTTGCGGGAGCTTAAGCACACATTGGCCAATTTTTTTCCTTCTTTATTTACAGGAATATAGTAACGGCCGGATTCGGTTCTGGGAAACTGGCCACCGATGTATATTTTGTATGTCTTTAATACTTCAAGTCTTGACATGTTGTTTAAAAGATTAAAGATTTAAAAGTTAAAATCAGCTCGTTAAGGGTTTATGAACCATTAAACATTAAACCCGTGTTTCATGTCAGTTGAACATAAGGCAATAGTCCATGCAATCCGCCTTCTCTTCCAAAGCCACTTTCTTTGTATCCACCGAATGGAGAAGAAGGGTCGAATTTGTTGAATGTATTTGCCCAGACTACACCGGCCCGCATTCTTTTTGTCATATTAAAGATCTTGGATCCTTTATCGGTCCAAACACCGGCACTTAATCCGTAAGGTGAATTGTTTGCTTTTTCGATCACTTCATCCTCTGTGCGGAAAGTGAGCACAGCCAGCACAGGCCCGAATATTTCTTCCTGTGCGATCCGGCTGCTTTGTGCCACATTGGTAAAAATAGTAGGCCGGCAGAAATAGCCTTTGCGTGGCAAAGGACAGGAGCTTTCATACATTTCTGCCCCTTCTTTTTTTCCGATGCTTAAATATTTATGGATAGTATCGAGTTGCTGTTTTGAATTGATAGCACCGATATCTGTATTCTTATCCATGGGGTCGCCTACGATCAATGTTTCGATACGGTCCCTCAGTTTGCGGACCACCTGTTTGGCAATGGATTCCTGCACATACAGGCGGGAGCCGGCGCAGCATACATGGCCCTGGTTAAAAAATATTCCGTTGATCACACCTTCCACGGCCTGATCAATGGGTGCATCTTCAAAAATGATATTGGCTGCTTTTCCACCAAGCTCGAGCGTGGCTTTTTTATGGGTGCCTGCAATAGCCCTTTGTATCAGTTTGCCTACTTCTGTTGATCCGGTGAAGGCGATTTTATCAATGCCGGGATGATTGACGATCGAAGCGCCTGTTTCTCCTGCACCGGTAAGAATATTTACCACGCCGGGAGGAAGATCTGCTTCCTGTATGATCTCCGCCAGTTTCAATGCTGTGAGAGGAGTGGTTTCTGCTGGTTTCAAAACAACTGTATTGCCTGTTGCCAGTGCAGGGGCTATTTTCCAGGCAGCCATTAATAAGGGAAAATTCCAGGGAATGATCTGTCCGGCCACGCCCAATGGTGAAGCCTGCCGGTTGGGAAATGCGTATTCCAGTTTATCAGCCCAGCCTGCATAATAAAAGAAATGATTGGCTGCAGTGGGCACGTCAAAATCGCGGCTTTCCCGTATGGGTTTGCCACCATCCAGCGTTTCGATCACAGCCAGTTCGCGTGCCCTTTCCTGTATCATGCGCGCAATACGGAAAATATATTTTCCTCTTTCTTTGGCCGGCATTTTCTTCCATACTTTTTCATAAGCATTGCGGGCGGCAACCACTGCTTTGTTGGTGTCGGCTTCATTGGCGATAGCCACTTCGCTCAGCTTTTCTTCTGTAGCGGGGTTAATGGTATCGAAATACTTTTTACCGGATGGCTTCTGCCATTCGCCATTGATAAAAAGATCGTATTGCTTATGTATGGTTGCCGCACTCTTGCTTTCCGGAGCCGGTGCATAGTTCCAGCTTGTATCAAACTTCAGTTTGACAGTGTTGGACTTTTTAGAAGCGGCTTTTTTCCTGGTAACAGCCATGTTATCTGATTTATTTAATCTACACTAAAATAATTTCCACTTTGATACAGTCCTGTATGTTCTTTAACGATCTGCATCAGCACATCATTGGCAAGGCTGCTGGCGCCAAAGCGGAACCATTCATTATTGAGCCAGTCTTCACCCAGCACTTCTTTTACCATCACCAGGTAATGCAGGGCCAGTTTTGATTTGGAAATGCCACCGGCCGGTTTCATTCCCACCATTCTGCCGGTTTTGTAATAAAAATCCCTGATGGCTTCCAGCATCACCAGCGTGACGGGCATGGTGGCAGCCGGTTGTATTTTGCCGGTGGAGGTTTTAATAAAATCAGCACCGGCATACATGGCGATCTCGCTGGCGCGTCTTACCTTGTCAAAGCTGCCGAGCTCACCCGTTTCAAGGATCACTTTCAGCCTGGCTTCGCCGCAGGCTTCTTTGATGGCGGCTATTTCATCAAACACAAAATTGTATTCACCGGCATGGAATTTCCCCCGGCTGATCACCATATCAATTTCATCAGCCCCTTCATTTACGGCAAAGCGGGTGTCCCTGATCTTTATATCGCGGGGAGCCTGGCCGCTGGGGAAGGCTGTGGCAACCGAAGCCACGCGGACACCTGAATCGCCCAATGCTTTTTTGGCCACTTTTACCATGGAAGGATATACGCATACGGCGGCGACGGTAGGAAGGCCGGGCACGGCATCATGCGGGTGAATGGCTTTATAACAGAGCTGTTTCACTTTTCCATCCGTGTCTTTCCCTTCCAGTGTGGTGAGATCGATCATATTCAGTACCAGCTTCAGCCCATTGAGCTTGGATTCTTTTTTGATGCTCCGGGTGGTAAAGCGGGCAGCCCTTTCTTCCACACCTACCTGGTCGATGCGGGGAGAGAGAGCAAAGTCAGGGATCGTGAGTAAGCTTTTGGCAGTAGCCATATATGTAAGATTAA
>Ga0182746_1000333_pt1 | contig 73285 bp, 54 predicted proteins | sample eDN3rd30CBELigOP_FD_128881 | JGI IMG/M metagenome (GOLD analysis project Ga0182746, IMG submission 128881) | Enriched Organic Plus compost microbial communities from Emeryville, California, USA - eDNA 3rd pass 30_C BE-Lig OP (version 2) (version 2) ...
AACGGCCTCAACCCGATCCTGCAGGATCCCGCCCTCGCATTCCATCCGCCATTCCTCTATGCGGGTTATGTCGGCTTCTCCATCGCCTACTCGTTCGCCATCGCGGCACTGATCGACGGCCGGATCGACGCCGCCTGGGCGCGCTGGGTTCGCCCATGGACGCTGGCGGCCTGGATGTGTTTGACGCTGGGCATCGCGATGGGTTCGTGGTGGGCTTATTACGAGCTCGGCTGGGGCGGCTGGTGGTTCTGGGACCCGGTCGAGAACGCTTCGTTCATGCCGTGGCTCGCCGGCACCGCGCTGCTCCATTCTGCGCTCGTCATGGAAAAGCGCGACGCGCTGAAGGTATGGACGGTGCTGCTCGCAATCCTCACCTTCTCGCTGTCGTTGATGGGCACCTTCCTGGTGCGCTCCGGCATCCTCACCTCGGTGCACGCGTTCGCCGTCGACCCACAGCGCGGCGTATTCGTGCTCGCCATCATGACGCTGTTCACCGGCGGCGGCCTGGCGCTTTACGCGTTGCGCGCGCGCGACCTTCGCCAGGGTGGAATTTTCGCGCCCATAAGCCGCGAGGGCAGCCTCGTCCTCAACAACATCCTGCTGACGACGGCGTGCGCCACGGTGTTCATCGGCACGCTCTATCCGCTGGCGCTCGAATCGCTCACGGGCGACAAGATTTCCGTCGGCCCGCCCTATTTCGACTGGACGTTCGGCCCGCTGATGGTGCCGCTGTTGCTGGCGCTGCCGTTCGGTCCGCTCCTCGCTTGGAAGCGCGGCGATGTTCTCGGCGCATCCCAGCGGCTCGCCTTTGCCGCGCTGCTCGCCATTGTCGTGATGGTCGGTACGCTCGCGGTGCTCCAGCGCGGCCCATGGCTGGCGCCGTTCGGCATTGCCCTTGGCGTCTTTGTGATGGCGGGCGCTGCGACGGATCTGGCCTCGCGCGTGCGGCTCGGAAGCGTGCCGCTTGGAGATGCCGCTCGACGGCTCGTCAACCTTCCGCGCTCCGCCATCGGCACCGCGCTCGCCCACTTCGGCGTCGGAATGCTGGTCGTTGGCGTCGTGTCGACGAGCGCCTACCGTGAAGAAAAGATTCTCGTCATGAAGCCGGGCGAGGTCGTCTCCATTGCCGGCTACGACATCACCTTCCGGGGCGTTGCGCCGCGTACCGGCCCGAACTACCGCGAGGAAGTCGCCGTGTTCGACGCCACCCGCGGTGGCACGCAGGTGAGCCACCTCGAGCCGTCGCGGCGCATCTACGACATGCCGCCGGAGCCGACGACGGAAGCCGGCATCCATCCGGGCTGGCGTGGCGACCTCTACGTGGTGCTCGGCGATGCACAGACCGCGGGCGGCTATGCGGTGCGGGTCTATTTCAATCCGTTCGTACGCTTCATTTGGCTTGGCGCCGTGGTGATGTTCATCGCCGGCGCGATCTCCCTCTCCGATCGCCGGCTGCGCGTCGGCGCACCCGGGCGCGCGCGGCGGGTCGTGGCCGCTCCGGCCGAGTGAGGCCGATGATGACGATGCGCAAGCCGACAACGCGCAGAATGTTTTCGAGGGCGCATCCCACGCGTGCGGCGAGCGCGCTGCTCGCTTGCCTGGCGGCGATGCTCACAGCGGGTGCGGCTTTCGCCGTCGAGCCCGACGAGATCCTGCCCGATCCGGTGCTCGAGGCCCGTGCGCGAGCCATATCCTCGGAGCTGCGCTGTCTCGTCTGCCAGAACCAATCCATCGACGACAGCAACGCCCCGCTTGCGCGCGATCTGCGCCTCCTCGTGCGCGAACGTCTGAAAGCGGGCGATAGCGACGGTCAAGTATTGCGCTTCGTGGAAGACCGCTACGGCGAGTTCGTGCTGTTACGGCCGCCGCTGAGCTGGCACACGCTGTTGTTGTGGATCGCGCCTGTTCTGGCGCTCATTATCGCGGTCTGGGCAACGGCGCGCGCTTGGCGCCGCAGGCAGGCCGTCGCCGCCGCTCCGAGCCAGGCTGCCGAGCCGCTCACCTCGGATGAAGAAGATCGGCTTCGCGAAATTCTTGCCGAGAACGAAGGCGAGCCTCCCATCCGGGATTGAAGACGCTGCCGGCGCGCCAATCAATCGGGCGTCGGATGCCTCTCCGCCCTCAGCGTGGTCCCGTGGCGGCGCTTGTCGTAGCGCTCGGGATTTTCCCCGTGACGAGCTCGTTTTCGACCGTCAATGCCTGCAGCAAAGCGTGGGTGGCAAGACCCGTGACGCGCAGCAGCGAAGCCCGCTCGAACGTTATGATCGCGGTGCGAAGCGCTGGCCCATAAACGCCATCGCGCGGACCGGCGTAGAGCCCGCGGGCTGCGAGCGCATCCTGCAGGCGCCGGACATCGCGCCGTGCACGCAGCGTATCGGCAGAAAGGAAAGCCTCGAGCGCCGGGGAGAAGGCGGCGGCATTCACGCCCGTGTTGGCGACGTCGTCCGATTTGAAACGGTGCAGCACCTCGCCGTTGAGCATGATCACCTTCGACTGCACGTAGGTGCCGACGTTGATGCCGATCACCTCCGGGCCGTCCGCGCCGTCGATCAGCAGCGGCGAGCCGGAAGAGGCCGCGCCCGTATCGCACGTATGAAGAAGAAGCTGCTCGGGGTTCGAGAAATCCCGTTTGATGGTCGGCCAGTCCGCATCGTCGAAGGAGCGCTTCACATTGCATCCGGCGTTGAGCATCGGCTGCCATTTCGGCAGGTCGCGATGATAGGCGAGGTTATAGACGCGGCCCGACGAGGCCAGCCGCATCACCTCATCGACCGGCTTGCTCTTCACTTTGAAGACGCCGGCGGTGCACGCGCGCTGTGCCAGGCGCACGATCGCCCAGTCGCGCGTTGCATCGATGGGCGGATGGACATTGAGCTGCGTCGATCCGGGCGAGACGTTCGCTTCCGGCGCCCCCGCATCGGCACCGGCAATTTTCACCGTCTGCGATGCGCCATGCAACTTGAACGAAAGATCGTTGAGGCGCAGCGGTTGTTGTCCGCTGGTGCGATAGAGGCAGTGGGCGGCGGTGAGGATCACGTCGGGCGCGACGCAGAAAGCCGTGCACACCGAGTGCGAGCCCGAATCGAAGAAGAGGCCGAGCCGCGCGCCCGCCTTTTGCAGGCTTTGGGGAAGCGGCACACGCTCATCGGCTCCGAAGATCGAAGCTGTCGCCTCCGATCCGGCGAGGGCCAGCACCCCCGCGAACGCGATGGATAGTGCGAACCCGGCAAGGGCGCGCGGGAGCGGAAAAAACGCGGGACGCGCAAGGCGCTTCATACGCAGTGCCTCGTTTCGGGCGTTGGTGAACGCCCCGTTTATTACCAACTGTTAAGGCAATCGAAAGGCTGCCGTAATCCCCGCTTCGCTAGGCCTTTCTGCAGAGGAAGTACTCTCGCTTTGCAGAATGGAGGTTCCTGCGCATGCCTATCCAACCCAGCTCGCCCGAGGTCGTAGCAAAGAGCGGGCCAACAACATCGACCGGCCGCGATTTGCGGCGACTGGCCGCCGTGGCGGTCGTCGGCGCCGGATTGGTTGGCTTCGGAGTTGCCCAGTATTCGGCCCCGGCGATTGCCCAGCTGAAGCCGGGCACCCCCGCTGAAACCATGTCGTTTGCCGACATCGTCGAGCGCGTGAAGCCGGCCGTGGTTTCGATTTCGACCACCAACGAAGTGAAGGTCGCCGACCGTCGCGGCCCTGGCGGGCGTCCGTTCGAAGGTATCCCCGGCCTTCCCGAGGACCACCCGCTGAACGAATTCTTCAAGAACATGCCGGGCGGCCAGGGCGGCCCGATGCAACAGCGTCCGCGCCAGGCTGCCGGCTCGGGCTTCGTCGTTTCGCCGGATGGCTACATCGTAACCAACAACCACGTCGTCGATGGCGCCACCAAGGTGAAGGTGAGCTTCGACGACCAGGAAGAGATCGATGCCAAAATCGTCGGCACCGATGCTCGCACGGACTTGGCTCTGCTGAAGATCGAGCCCAAGAAGCCGCTGACCGTCGTGAAGCTCGCGGAGAAGACCCCGCGCGTTGGCGAGTGGGTGCTGGCGGTCGGCAACCCGTTCGGCCTCGGCGGCACGGTGACCGCCGGCATCGTTTCGGCGCTCGCCCGTAACATCGGTGGCCCGTACGATTACATGCAGATCGACGCCGCGGTGAACCACGGCAACTCGGGCGGTCCGACCTTCAACCTCGAGGGCGACGTCGTAGGCGTCAACACCGCGATCTACAGCCCCACGGGCGGTAACGTCGGTATCGCGTTCGCAGTGCCCGCCGATACGGTGAAGCGTGTTGTCGACCAGCTCCAGAAGGGCGGCACCGTCAGCCGCGGCTGGCTGGGCGTAAAGATCCAGAATATCGACAAGGATCTCGCCGGCAGCCTGGGCCTGAAGGAAGCGAAGGGCGCCATCATCAGCGAAGTCATGGCTGATGGCCCCGCCGCCGCCGCCGGTCTCAAGGTCGAGGACGCGATCCTGCAGGTCGACAAGAAAGCGATCGAGGATAGCCGTGATCTCGCCCGCACCATCGCCGATCTGCCCGCCAAGTCGACGGTCGACGTGAAGGTGTGGCGCGACAAGGCCGAGAAGATGCTGCAAGTGAAGCTCGGCACCTATCCGAACTCGGCCGAGCCGGCCGAGGAAAACAACGACACCGAGGAGCCGAAGGATCTGGGTGGCAACATCGACCTGAAGCAGCTCGGTCTCAGCGTGAAGGCCGGCCCCGGCAAGGACGGTGTCGTGATCTCGAACGTCGATCCGAACTCTGACGCCGCACTGAAGGGCATCAAGGAAGGCGACGTTGTTCTCAAGGCTGGAAACGAGACCGTCAGCACGCCGCAGGATGTGGCCAAGGCGGTCAAGAAGGCCCAGGACGACGGTCTGCCCGCAGTGATGTTCCACATCAAGAAGGGCGGCGACCAGACTGTCCTCGTCGCCATCCCGCTCAGCAAGAGCTGAGTAAGGATCGAGTGAGAAAGCTAGAGGCGGCCCGCACCCTCCGCGCGAGAGTGTGGGCCGCCTCGACGTTGGGAAGCACTCAAGGCAAGATACGAATCGGGGCGAGGCGCCTCGGCAACGACGATGCGGTGACAAGATGCACGTACTGGTGGTCGAGGACGATCGCGAAACCGCCCAGTTCCTGCAAAAGGCGCTGAAGGAAAGCGGCCACGGCGCCGATCTCGCCGAGGATGGCGAGACGGGCCAATCCCTGGCGGAGCAGGGTGTTTATGACGTCCTGATCGTCGATCGCATGCTTCCCCGGCTCGACGGACTCTCGATGATCCGGGAGTTGCGCAAAAAGGGCGTGCGCACGCCCGTGCTCATTCTTTCCGCGCTGGGAGAGGTCGACGACCGTGTCAAAGGCCTGAGGGCGGGCGGCGATGATTATCTCACCAAGCCGTATGCCTATTCCGAGCTTCTCGCCCGCGTCGAGGCTCTGGCCCGCCGGGCCGTTCCCGAGGAGCAGGAGACGCGCTACGTCGTCGACGGTCTGGTGCTCGACCGGCTGTCCCACCGCGTGACGCGGGACGGAGAGGCAATCCAGCTGCAGCCGCGCGAATACCGGTTACTCGAATATCTGATGAAGCATGCCGGACAGGTGGTGACGCGCACGATGCTGCTGGAGCATGTGTGGGATTACCACTTCGATCCGCAGACGAACGTCATCGACGTGCACGTTTCGCGGCTGCGGGCCAAGATCGACAAAAACTTCGACAAGCCTCTTCTGCATACGGTGCGCGGGGCAGGATACACAATCCGCGATGGCCCTGCCTGAACGCCTGGCGCATGCATTCTCGACGACCGCCTTCCGCGTCGCAGCCATTACGGTCGCGGTCTACCTGATCTTTGCCGGACTGGTCGTCGGGCTACTGCTCTGGCAGACCAACCGCGTCTTGACGAACCAGGTGCTGTCTACCCTCAGCGCCGAGGCATCGCTGCTGAAGGCGGAGGCGCAATCGGGCGGACGTGACGCCGTCGTGCGCGCGGTCGAGGCGCGGAGCCGGGCGGAAGGGCCGGGTCTCTATTTCCTCGCCGATGCGCAAGGCAACAAGCTTGCCGGAAACCTCAGCCGCCTGCCGCCGGAGATAGCAAGCACGCCGTCAGGCGGCGTTTTTCGCTATGCGCCGGGGGCGCGAGACGACGAGGAGCGGCTCGCCGTGGCGATCCCGGTCGATATCGGCACCGGCGAGCAACTGATCGTCGGCCGCGATGTCGACGAGCAGCGCCGTTTTACCGGCGAGATGGGCACCATCTATTTTCTCGCGCTCGGCTTCCTCACGCTCGGCGGATTGCTCGCAGGTTTCGCAGTCAGCCGAATTGCGCTGAAGCGCGTCGAGACGATCAACGCCGCCGCCCGTTCGATCATGGCCGGCGACATGTCGCGGCGCATCGCGGTGAGCGGCATCGGCGATGAATACGACACGCTCGCGATCAATCTCAATGCCATGCTGGAGCGTATCGAAGCGCTGATGGGTGGCCTGCGCGAGGTCTCCGACAATATCGCTCACGATCTCAAGACGCCGCTGACGCGCCTTCGCAACTCGGCCGAGGCCGCGCTGCGCGAGACAGGCGAGAGGGCCTATCGGGAGGGTCTCGAGCACACGATCGAGAAGGCCGACGAGCTGATCAAGACCTTCAACAGCCTGCTCCTGGTGGCGCGGCTGGAGGCGGGGGCGCTGGACGAGAGCGCAGAGCGCTTCGACGTTGCCCGCGTGGTCGAGGACGTGGCGGAGCTCTACGAGCCCGTTGCCGAAGAACGCGGCATGAGCCTCAGCTACAACGTGGACGCTGGCGCCGTCGTCACCGGCAACCGGCAGCTCGTCGTGCAGGCGGTGGCGAACCTCATCGAGAACGCCATCAAGTATTCGGGCCGGTCGCGGCCCGCCACCGACAGCGGATCCGCCATCACCATAGACCTCAGCGACGGCGCCGGCAGTGTCGTCATCGCGGTTGGCGACAATGGCCCTGGCATCGCACCGGAAGACCGCGAGCGCGTCTTGAAGCGCTTCGTGCGCCTGGAGAAGAGCCGGACCGAGCCCGGAACCGGGCTGGGGTTGAGCCTCGTACAGGCGGTGGCGCGCCTGCATGGCGGATCGGTGCGACTGGAGGACAACAGGCCCGGCCTGCGCGTCGTGCTAACGCTTCCGAAGCGGCCTGAGGACCGCTAAGAGAAAGGCCGAAGATCGGGTTCGGCGAGGCCGCATGGCGGACGAGAAAGCACCATCGGGGTCGCTGCTGGCGCGCCTCAGCGAAGCACCGCTTGCGGGCGACGATACCCGTAGCACCGAGACCATGCGCATTCTCACCGAGCACGCGGCGGCCGATCCAGCCCTGGCACCGCTGCAAAAGGCGCTCGCCAACCCACGCGCCCATGCCCTGCTCGCGGGCACTTTCAGCGGCTCCCCTTATCTATCCGGACTGATCGAGCGCGACCCTGCGCGCCTTTCCCGTATCCTTCTCGATGCCCCCGAAGCTCGCTTCGAGCACCTCCGCGAGGAGCTGGAAAGCGCGCTGGCCCCCGCGACGGAGCGGGCGGACGTGCTGCGCGCATTGCGCGTGTTCAAGAGCGAGGTGGCACTGCTGACGGCACTCGCCGATCTTGGCGGCGTTTGGGATGTCGCGGAGGTCACCGCTACCCTTACGCGCTGCGCTGATGCGGCACTCGAAGGAGCTGTCGCTTTTCTTTTCCGTGAAGCTGTCGCGCGCGGCCAGTGGCTTGCGGAGGACGGCGGCCGCATCGCGCCGGACGGCTACATCGTGCTGGCGATGGGTAAGTACGGGTCGGCCGAGCTCAACTATTCGAGCGATATCGATCTCATCGTCTTCTATGAGCGCGAGCGGGCGCACACGGCACCGGGCATCGAACCGTCGAGCTTCTTCGTGCGGCTGACGCGCGACCTGGTGCAGCTCATGTCGGAGCGTACGGCCGATGGCTACGTGTTCCGCACCGATCTGCGCCTGCGGCCCGATGCGGGCGCAACGCAGCTCGCGCTTTCGACCGACGCAGCACTGATCTACTACGAGAGCTTCGGTCAGAACTGGGAACGGGCCGCGCTGATCAAAGCGCGCGCGTGCGCTGGCGACATCGCGGCGGGCGAGGCCCTCATCCAGGAGCTGGCGCCCTTCGTCTGGCGCAAATACCTCGACTATGCCGCGATTGCCGACGTGCACGCGATGAAGCGCCAGATCTTCGCACACCGCGGCTTCGGACAGATCGCCGTGGCCGGCCACAACATAAAGCTCGGCCGTGGCGGCATCCGTGAAATTGAATTCTTCGTCCAGACCCAGCAGCTCATCGCGGGCGGGCGGCAGCCGGACCTGCGCGCGCGGCAGACGCTCGAGGCTATGGCGAGGCTCGTGGAGCGCGGCTGGATCAAGCCGGAAGTGGCTGCGGAGCTGAGCGAAGCCTACATCTATCTCCGCCGCATAGAGCACCGGCTGCAGATGGTGGCCGACGAGCAGACCCACGAGGTGCCGGGAGATCCGGCGCGCCTTGAAAGCTTCGCGCGCTTTTGTGGCTATGCCGGCACCGAGGAATTTTCGCAGGCGCTCACGGCGCACCTGCTCACCGTGCAGAAGCACTATGCCGCACTGTTCGAAGATGCACCTGGCCTTACCGAGGGCGACGTCAACATGGTCTTCGCGGGGGAGAAGGACGACCCGGGCACGGTTGCAGCGCTGAAGGAGATGGGCTTTACGCATCCTTCGGATGTGCTCGCGATCATCCGCGGATGGCACCATGGACGCTATCCCGCCGTGCGTAGTGCGCGCGCACGGGAACGGCTCACCGAGGTGCAGCCGCTGCTCGTGAAGGCGTTATCCGATACTGTCGATCCCGATCGCGCGTTGACGAGCTTCGACCGCTTCCTCGCCGAGCTTCCCGCCGGTGTGCAGCTTTTTTCCCTGTTACGCGCCAACCCTGCGCTGTTGCGTCTCCTCGCCGACATCATGGGCACCGCCCCGCGCCTTGCGCGTATCCTGTCGCGCAGGCGGCGGCTGCTCGACGCGGTTCTCGATCCACGGACGCTGGGCGCCCTGCCGGCCGCCGATGAGCTCGATCGGCTGATCAGCGCCGAGATCGGTTCCGGTGAGCACGATATGCAGTACGTGCTGGATCGCGTCCGCGTCATTGGCAGCGAGCAGCAGTTCCTCATCGGGGTGCGGGTTCTCTCCGGCGCGATCAAGGCGAACCAGGCCGGCGGCGCCTACGCGCTGCTCGCCGAGCGGTTGATCGATGGCTTGCTGCGTGCGGTGGAGCGCGATCTCGAGCGCACGCATGGCAAGGTGCCGGGCGGCGCAGCCGCCGTGCTGGCTATGGGAAAGCTCGGCGGACGCGAAATGACGGCCGCGTCCGATCTGGATCTGATCCTCATCTACGATTTCGACGAGGCCGCGACCCAGTCGGACGGCGCGCGGCCCCTTGCGCCCACGCAATATTATGCGCGCCTGACGCAGCGGCTCATCAATGCGCTCTCAGCCGCCACGGCCGAGGGAACCCTCTACGAGGTCGATATGCGGCTGCGTCCGTCGGGCCAGCAGGGGCCTGTCGCCACACAGTTGCGTTCGTTCGTCGCCTATCAGCGCGGCGAGGCCTGGACGTGGGAGCATATGGCGCTGACCCGCGCCCGCGCCGTGGCTGGACCGCCGGAGCTGCGTTCCGCGGTAGAGGACGCGGTGCGCGATTCGCTCGTTTGGCCGCGTGATGCCGCCAAGATCGCCGCCGACGTACGGGACATGCGCGAGCGCATCTTCAAGGAGAAGGGCTCCGCCGACATCTGGAACTTGAAGCATGCGCGCGGCGGGCTGGTCGATGTGGAGTTCATCGCCCAGTATTTGCAACTCGTCCACGCGGCAGCGCACCCCGGTGCGCTCGATCCGAATACCATCGAGGCCTACCGCAAGCTGCGTGACGCCGGCGTGCTCGGCGCCGAGCACGCCGAGGTGCTGATCTCGGCAACGCGCCTGCTCCACGACCTGACGCAGATCTTGCGGCTCTGCCTCGAGGGCAGGTTCGACCCAGGGACGGCTCCGCCGGGCCTGAAGCGCCTTTTGGCTGTCGTGGGAGAGGCACGCGACTTCGCAGAGCTGGAGGAGCGTCTGCGCAGCCAGCAGCAACAGGTTGCCGAATTGTTCGAGATCCTCGTCCGCTAACCGCTGAAAAGCCGCCATTCCCGGCACCACCGGCGCGGCTGTCATCGGTCAGTCCAAAAACGGCGACGGATTCTGCTCCGAATTGCCGTTTACCCCATCGAATAGGCCGGAATAGGCTCCCGGGGTTCCCGTCGGGGTCGCAGAAAGCGCCAAACTGGCGCTAAAGTGGAGCGGAACGTTGGTGGCCATGTCGAGGCTGGCGGTGGCGGAAAAGCAGAGGCCTGGGGGGCAGGGAGATCGCCCAATGGGGGCTGGGGCGAGCGAAGACGCCGCGCTGGTGGCTGCCGCCACGAAGGGCGATGCCGACGCTTTCCGGACGCTTGTCGACCGGCATTTGTCGAGCGTGCTGGCAGTGGCCAGGCGGATGCTGCGCGATGATGCGGAGGCCGAGGATGTGGCCCAGGAGACTTTGCTGCGGCTGTGGCGTTCGGCGGACGGCCTCGATGTCGGCGCCATGGGGCTGCGGCCCTGGCTGCGGCGGGTGGTATCGAACCTGTGCGTCGACCGTATGCGCTCCGGCAAGCGGCTGACGGTCGTCGAGGAGCTGCCCGAGCGCGCCGAGGCTGCCACCCAGCATACGAGCCTCGAGGCGCAGGATGCCAGCCGGCGTGTCGATGTAGCCCTGAAGGCGCTGCCGGATCGCCAGCGGACCGCGCTGACGCTGTTCCACTACGAGGGACTGAGCCAGGTCGAGGTCGGGCAGATCATGGGCATTTCGGATGAAGCCGTTGAATCGCTGCTTGCCCGCGCCCGCCGCAGCCTCAAGGCGGCGCTGCGGGAGGAATTGCAAGAGTTGTTGTCCGATACTCCACCGGAGTGAGCGGACGATTGCGTGACGGCCTGGAGAATTTGGCTACCGCTGAGAGACGAGAACGAACGCGATGACGAAGAACAACAGACAGGTGGCGGATAGAGAGGCGCTGGAGCGTCTGCTCGAGATCTACGGCGCCGATCGCACGCGCTGGCCTGCCCGCGAGCGGCTGCGGTTCGCCAGCGTGATCAGCGAGGACAAAGCGGCTTCGCGCATGCTGGCGGAGGCGGAGGCACTCGACATGCTGCTCGACAGGGCCTCGCGCCCCAGCGACGCTGCTGTCGACGCCTTGAAAGATCGCATCATGGCCACGGCGTTGCGTGAGCTGCCGGTAGAGGTCTCCGTTGCAGCGCGGCCGTCGGCATCGGTTACGAGCATCTGGGCGCGACGGCGTGCGCTCCCGGCCATGGCCCCACGCGCTGTCGAATGGCCGGCTGCAGCTGTCCTGGCCGCCTCGTTGGTCTTGGGCGTGATGCTCGGTTCCGCCGGCACCTTCGATGCAACGATGAGCCAGATGGCGCAGGTTGCCGGGCTGCAGAGCGCGGCGGCCGATAGTGCCGGCACGGTCGATAGCGCGCAGCTTGCGCTGGGCGATGAGATCGATAGCCAGTACGAGGACCTGCTATGAGCGATGCTCCTGCGCCATCGCGCTTTTCCCCGCGCAGCTTGCGCTGGGCCCTGGTGGCGTCTCTTGCCCTCAACGTGCTGATCATCGGCGCCGTCGCCGGCACCGTGTGCTTCTCGCACAGGGGACCGCCGCACGGGATAGCATCGAAAGGCTCGGGGCTGCTCGGCTTTGCGCATACCTTGCCTCGCGAGCGCTCCGACATGATCCGCCAGCGTTTCGCCGACGCCCAGCCGAACATTGAGACGCTGCGTCGGGGTATACGCGATGCGCGTGCCAAGGTGCGCGCGGCGCTGACTGCCGAGCCGTTCGACCAGCAGAAGCTCGACGCGGCCCTCGATGGCATCGTGCAGGCGGAAAACAACCTCACGCGCGATAGAGTGATGATGTTTGGCTCGGCCGTTAGCCAGCTCACCCCGGATGAACGGCGGCAGCTGCACGACTGGCTGGAAAAGCGCCGTCCCATCCGGTAAGCAGCGTGCTGCGGCCGGCGGCCAGCCCATTTCATCGCAATCGCGACGATAATCGAGCCGTCCCGCCTCTGTGGCAGGCGGCTCGAATGCTTTTGCAAGCAGTGCGTGCGATCTGAAGTTGGTCGCGGCGCCGCGTCGATCACGAATTGAGGTTTGCCCCGCGGCGGTACACCACGGGCACGATGCCTTTGCCGAAGAAGTCTGGCTGTACGGCGCGGTCGAGCACGGTCACGGCCGTCCATCCGCCGTCGGCCGTTTCGATCTCGAGCAGCGAGCTGCCCTGCATTTCCAGCAGCGTTCGGGCCAGACATACGGCGAGCGAGCCCGCGCGGCGCGCGGTTCGCGTCAAGTCCTCGGGCACGGACAGCACGATTTCGATGAGCTCGCCGTCGGTTACCGCAAGCAGCGAGACCGACCCCCCTGACGGCGTGCGGGCGATGCCCTCCGACAATAGGTTGACCAGCACCTGGCGCAGAACGCGCGCATCGCTGAGCACTTCTATGTCGGCAGGAACGGCCAGCTCGAGGCTGATGCTGCGCATGCCCGCTTTGCGCTCGACGAACCCCCAGGCGTCCACGATGGCCTGCTCCAGCGGACAGGATTCCGGCGCTTGCTTCTGGCGGGGCTTCGTCAGCAGGGCGGTGAGCGCCAGCGTATCCTCGGCGGACTTCAGCAATTCGCCGGCGCTTTCGCTGATATGGCGCACGTAATCCTGGTAGCGATCGTTTCCGAGCGGGCCGAACATCTCCAGCGCCATTACATCGGAGAATCCGATCACTGCGTTGAGGGGCGTGCGAAGCTCGTGATTGATGCGCGCCATCAGCTCGGCCCAGTCGTGATTGGCAATCTGCCCTGCGGGGGGACGCGTCGGGCGGGGGCGGCCGGCATCGGAAGGGAGCCTCGGGGGGGAGGCGTCGGTCGAGGTGTGATGGGCAGTGCGGGGCTGTACTGTCGGCTCCTCGGAGCGGTGGTGGCACGTGGCGTCATGGCGTGAAAGAAGGATGGCCCCTGCGAGATTGGCGCTGGACGCATAAATGGCGCCCACCATGCCGGCGAGAAGCAGAACGGCCGCCGTGAAGCTCGTGGGGAGGAACGGCGTCAGCACGCCGTAGCTGAGGACGGCAAGGGCGAGAAAGATGGCAGGCTGGCCACGTTGGATGGCCGCGTGCATGCCGAGCGCGAGCTGTTTGGCCTGTTTCACGCTTGCGGCAGCAGCGAGCGCGAAAGACGGGCGCACGCGCACGCTCGCGGACGTAGTCCACGCCATTCTTATCCCCCGAATTTTGGTCTGATTTCTTGCGGACCCGAGCGAATCCGCTACCCCGAATCACCGAGATAACTTCACACCATCGCGAATCGGCTGTCGAGGCCGAATAAGCCATTCGGAGTTATAAATTTTCCTGGCCTATGCATCGAGGATGCGAGAGGCGATTTCCTGCACGTCAGCCGATAGAGTTTTGGCTTTCACGATGCGTTGCAGCGCCCGGCGCGCCTTGGCCCGCCGGCCGCTTTCAAGCGCACGCCAGGAGCGCATGGCGCCCAGCATGCGGGCCGCGATCTGAGGATTGATGCGGTCGAGCGCCAGGACCTGCTCGGCGAGGAAGGCATAGCCCTCACCATCGGGCCGGTTGAACTGCACCGGATTGGCCGAGGCGAAGGTGCCGATGAGTGCGCGCACTTTGTTCGGCGCCGTGAGCGAGAACAGCGCATGGTCCGTGAGCGCGCGCACGCGCGTCAGGGTATTCGCGAGTGGGGACTGGGCCTGGGCTGCGAACCATGTGTCGATAACGACGTGATCGGTGGCCCACGTCGAATAGAAATCCGCCAGCGCGCTCTTGGCCTCCGGGCCGCCCCGGGAGGCAAGCAGATAGAGCGCGTGCGCGCGGTCGGTCATGTTGCCTGCCTTGGCATAGTGCTGCGCAAGCCGCTTCACGTCGGCCGGTGTGCCACGTGCGGCCAGCAGCGTCAGTGCTGCGTTTCGCAGCGCGCGCTTGCCCGCGCTTGCCGCATCCGGCGAGAAGGGGCCCTTATCAGCCATGCGGCGATACAGATTCTCGAGCAGCGGACCATTCGTCCGCGCGATCAGCTTCGAGAGCTGGCGATGGGCGCGGTGGATGAGCGCCGGATCTACGTCCTTGCCGATGATGCGCGCAACGTCCGATTGCGTCGGCAGCTTCAACAGCTCCGCGCGGTATGCCGGCTCCAGATCGTCGCTGACGAGCGTGGCGCCGAGCGCCCGCGCATAGCGCAGCCCGCGTCCCGACGCCCGTTTGCCGGCGGCAAGATTGGCAACGCTTTCGACGAGCGTGCGCGCCGCATAGGTATTCGCCGCCTGCCACCGATTGAAAAGGTCGCTGTCCGCGGCCATGAGCAACTCGACGTCCTCGTCGGGCAGATCGAGCGTGATGTTCACGGGCGCGGAGAAGCCGCGCAGCAGAGACGGCACGGGACGCGAAGGAACATCCACGAAGCGGAAACGCTGCCGGCGCTTGGTAAGCGAAACGACGCCGTCCGGCAGAGCCGCACCGCCATCCAGCTTCAGGTCGATGTCATGCCCGTTGGCGCCCAGCAGGCCGAGGCGCACCGGGATGTGCATCGGCTTCTTGCTCGGCTGTCCGGGTGTGGGCGGCACGATTTGCTCGATCTCGAGATCCGCCGTTTTGCGGTCCCGGTCGTAGCTGAACCGCGCGATGAGTTCCGGTGTGCCCGCCTGTGAATACCAGAGCTTGAATTGACCGAGGTCGATGCCGCTGGCTTCCGCGAAGCAGGCGATGAACTGATCGACGGTTGCCGCCTCACCGTCGTGGCGATCGAAATAAAGGTCCATGCCTTTGCGGAAGGCCTCGCGCCCCAGGATGGTGGCGATCATCCGCACGAGCTCGGCGCCCTTTTCATAAACGGTCGCCGTGTAGAAGTTATTGATCTCGATATAGCTCTCGGGGCGCACCGGATGCGCGAGAGGGCCCGCATCTTCGGCGAATTGGTGCGTCTTGAGCTGGCGCACGTCGATAATGCGCTGCACCGTAGCCGAGCGCTCGTCGGCGGAGAATTCCTGATCGCGATAGACCGTCAGGCCTTCCTTGAGGCAGAGCTGGAACCAGTCACGGCACGTGATGCGATTGCCCGTCCAGTTGTGGAAGTACTCGTGCGCAACGACGCTCTCGATGTGCTCGAAGACCGTGTCCGTCGCCGTTTCCGGTGAAGCGAGGATCAGGCGATCGTTGAAGATGTTGAGCCCTTTGTTCTCCATCGCGCCCATGTTGAAGTCGGAGACGGCAACGATGTTGAACACGTCGAGATCGTATTCGCGGCCGAAGCGTTCCTCGTCCCACCGCATTGCGCGCTTCAGCGAATCCATCGCCCACGCAGCGCGCGCTTCCTTGCCGTGCTCCACGTAGATGGCAAGGTCGACGTTGCGCCCCGACATGGTGCGGAACGAGGAGCTGATCGGCGCAAGATCACCGCCGACCATGGCGAACAGGTAGGATGGTTTGGGGTGCGGATCGTGCCAGACCGCATAGTGCCGACGGCCGCCGTCCATCATGCCCCGCTCCTGCAGGTTGCCGTTGGAGAGCAGGATCGGCGCGGCCGCCGGATCGGCTTCGAGGCGCACCGTATAGGTCGCGAGCACATCCGGACGGTCGAGGAAGTAGGTGATGCGGCGGAAGCCCTGGGCTTCGCACTGACTGCAGTAGACGTTGTTCGAGCGGTAGATACCCTGCAGTGCCTTGTTGGCTTCCGGATTGACGTAAGTCGTAATTTCGAGCGTGAAGGGCTTCGTTGGCGTCTTAGCGAGCGTCAGCGAGGTATCGGTGAGCTTGTAGTCTTTCTTGCCGAGCGCCTTCCCGTTCAACTTGATTTCGCCCAGCTCGAGGTGCTCACCGTCGAGACGCAGCGGATCGCGCTTGCCCGTGACCTGCGGATTGGCGCGCACCGAAAGCTTGGACTGCACCCGCGTGCGCGTGGGCTCGAGTGAGATGTCGAGGCTGACGCGATCGATCGTGTAGGCGGGCGGGCGATAGTCTTTGAGGTGGACGGGACGGGCGGTCAGTCGTTTCATCATTCTCACTCTCGTGCCATGCCCGGTTCGCGGCGATGGCCAAGTCCAACCGGAATATAGGAAAGTGGTCTTAGCGCGTCATGACTCCGGTCGCCGAAATATCGGGCAAGGGCGTAAAGCCGCGGGGGCATCAGGGGCCGTTGAGGCGCGGGCCGCGGCGAACGGGTTACGGGAAATTCGCTTCTGGCGCCCTATCGTCGGAGCTGCAACCTATTTCCGTACATGTCGGCATGAACTGTCATTGCCCACGGTCAAAGGGGCGGGCGTGGCGGCGGCGCGACATGTGGCCATTTCGGCGGCGGTAATTTTTGCCTACCTTATGGCACACGGCACCGGTCTTGCGTGTTTGTCAAACGCGACCGGTACGCGGCACGTCTGTGCGGCAATGGCATGAGGCTCGGCAGGTTCACTTGGCCGCGAAGGGTAAAGCAAATCTCTATCTGCGCGGCGCCATGGTTTTCCTGGCGCTGCTGCTTCCGATGCTTTCGCTGCTGCCCCTGGGCTGGCTGTGGCTATGGGAGCGCGGCTGGGCGCTCTATTGGATCGGCGCCGCCTTCGTCCTCGGCCTCAGCGCCTACGCGCTGGAGTTCTTCGTTCTGCGGCGTACCCTCGGCAGGCGGCCGGCCCCCGAGATGGACGAAGCCCCGGAGCCTGTCCCGCCCGATCCGTCCTGGACGGCGCGCGAGCAGGCGGCCTGGACCGCGGTGGAAGCCATCGCGGCCAACGTGAAGCCGTCCGAGCTGACGGACCGCGAGAAGGTCTTGAATCTCGGCGTCCGCACGATCGAAGCGGTGGCACGGCAGATCCATCCCGAGGATCGCAACCCGCTCTGGAAGTTCACCCTCCCCGAGGCGCTGGCGCTCATCGAGCGGGTGAGCGGCGATCTGCGCCCGTTCGTGGTCGAGAACATTCCCCTCGGCGATCAGCTCACCGTGGGGCAGGTCCTCAAGATCTACGGATGGCGCTCCGCGATCGGCATGGCGGAGAAGGCCTATGACATCTGGCGCCTGATCCGCCTCGCCAACCCGGTCACTGCCGCGGCCCAGGAAGCGCGCGAGCAGATCACCAAACACCTCTATGCCAATGTGCGCGACCAGCTCGCGCGCCAGCTCGTCCGCGCCTACGTGCACGAGGTCGGCCGCGCCGCGATCGATCTTTACGGCGGGCGGCTGCGCGTCTCCGAAAGCGAGCTTGCCGGCCACATCAGCGCCTCGACCCGGCGGGACCGCGGACAGCAGGCCGTCGGCCGCGCAGAGCCCCTGCGCATTCTCATCGCCGGGCAGGCCGGGGCCGGAAAGTCGAGCCTCGTCAATGCGCTCTCGAAAGAGGTGCGGGCAGTCGTCGATGCACCCGGTGGCACGCGCGATTATCAGCCGTTCGAGGTGGAGCTGGAAGGTCTCAGCGGTGCAATGGTCATCGATAGCCCGCGTATCGGCGCATCGGCGAAAGAGCAGCGCGCCTTTACGCAGCGGGCGAGCGAAACCGACCTCATCGTTTGGGCCATTGCCGCCGACCGCGTGGACGCGCGGCTCGACCTCGCCTCGATCACCGCCATTCGCAAGCATTTCGCCGGACACCCCAACCGGCGCCAGCCGCCGATCCTCGTCGCGCTGACGCACATCGACCGCATCGTTCGGCGCCTGCCCATGGAGGGCGGTGAGCTGGACCGGAGCGATCCAGCGCTCATCGAGATGGTGCGCGTTGTTGCGGAGGGGCTCGGCGTTCCGAAAAACGACGTCGTGCCGGTAAGCCTCGCACCCGGCCGCGCACCCGAGAACATCGAGCAGCTCTCAATGCGCATTGCAGCGCGCGTGCCCGATGCACGGCAGGCTCAGCTGCTGCGGCTGATGGAGGATGCAGCGCCCCGCTGGAGCGCCAAGCGTCTGGCGGGGCAGGCGGGAAATGCCGCGCGTACGGCCGCTCGCTCGATGCTGCCCGGTATCTTCAAGGGTTGACCTGGAGCCGTTCCGGTTCAGGTGGAAACGCAGAACGGCTCTAGATCATTGTTTGGTCGTGCTTCTTATCGGAAAACCGGTTCCCACTTTTCCGGAAGCACTCTCTATCAATCGTGCTTCTTATCGGAAAACCGTTCCCACTTTTCCGGAAGCACTTTAAGACGCAGCGGCTGCGGCGAGCCCAGGCGATGGCGAACCCTGGACCTCGACGTGCTCGCGCGCGCTTCCGGTGCGCTCCTCGTCCGGCGGTGTCGCTGCGGCACGCAGCGCGAAGCTGACCGCCCCGTGCAGTGTGTGCGCTTTCGCGTCGACGGAAATGCTGTCGAGGATGGCCTTGTCGCGCGACGTATCGGGGTCGAGCTTCCAGAAGCAGCCGAGCAGCAGAGCGCCCGGAACGGAGCGGCGCAGCCGTCGCACGAGGAAGCGGGCGTGAGAGCTGCGCTCGCGTACGTCGAGCGCGGAAAGACAGATGAGCCGCACGCCTTCTATGTCCTCGGGAGAAAGCGCTCCGTGGCGCAAACGTTCACCACCGATCACGCGAGCACCGATTCCGCATTTTTGCACCAGCTGCGCGAATGCGATCGCGGCCGTTTCATCGAGGGCCGTGCGGCCGGCAACGCAAAGGATCGCGTTGTCATGCCGCCAAGTCGGGTCGATCGGTCCGCCAGCGATCTCGCAGATGTCGAAGGATGGTATTTTTTCCTCCTCCTCGTCCTTGCCGTCGTCGCGGCGGTGTGAGGAATCGCGCCGCTGGTCCCCGGGCGCCTCGGTCACCGCTTCCGTGCGATCCTCATCGCCGCTGGTCTTCGCTTCCGCAGCGGTCGGCGCGATATCCCAATCGTTCAGCGTTTCGATCACGATCTCCGCCGTGTCGCGGATGTCGGCCAGGCGCTCCGGCTCGAGGGTGCCGCGGTCTGCATCGTTCTGCGCGAGCCGCAACCCTTCGATGACGACGTCATCGTAGTAGTCGATGAGAGATGTCTTCTTTTTCAGGATCTTTTCCGCCTGCTCGACAGCCTCCGCTGGATCTCCTGCGAGCATGCGCTGATAAAAGCGCTCGGCGGGTGAAAGCGGCGGGGTATCACCCAGCAGTACGTTGAGAAATTCGAGCCGCTCGACATGGTACCCGAGAACGACCAGAACGACCGTGAGCGGAATTGAGAGAAGCAGCCCGATGGGTCCCCACAGCAGTGTCCAGAATGCCGCCGATAAGACGATCGCGAGCGGTGACAGCCCGGTGCGCTGACCCTGCACCACCGGTTCGATCACGTTTCCCATCAGCGGCTCGCTGATGAGGTAAAGCGCCAGCGTCCACAGGAACATCGACCAGCCGGGATCGACCGCGGCCGCGAGGATGAGCGGGCAAACGGCGGAAATGAACGAGCCGAGGAAAGGCACGAAGCGCATCAGTGCCGCGAGGATGCCCCACAGTATCGGGCTCGGAACGCCGATCATCCAAAGGCCGGCGGCGATGAATATACCATAGCCGGTGTTGATCGCCGTGAGGGTGAGGAAGTAGCGCCCGAGCCGGTCGCCTGCGTCGTCCATGGCGGCGGTCGACTTTTCGAGGTCGTTCGAGCCGAGCAGGCGGATGGCGCGGTCGCGCACGTCCTCCCGCTGCAAGAGCAGAAAGAGAACGAACAGCAGCACGAGGCCGGTCGTTGCGATCGGCGTGAGAGCCACGCCAATGATGCTCTGCAGCTGATCGAGGGGCGTCGCGACCGGGTTGTGCAGCTCGACGGGAACCGGCTTCTGGCTGGGTGCAGGCGCGACTGTGTTGTTCGAAAACTGGTCTGCGGGCGCGGGCAGGTCAGGCGCATCGAGCTCGTGCTGCAGATCCTTCAGCGTCTCACTTGCCTGCTTGAACGCGCCGCCGCTGCCTTCCGCGACGTCCTTGAGCGCTTTCACCTTGTCGCGCAGCGTCATCTGATAGCGGGGCAGCTCGCTGACGAGCGAGCCGAGCTGTTGGGTAATGAGGGTGCCGACGGCAAACATGGCCGCGAACGCGACGGCGACGACAATGATCACCGAGGGTGAATTCGACAGCCCGACCCGCCGCAGCGCGCGCACGGCGGGCGAAAGCACGAACGAGAGAATGACGGCGAGGGCCAGCGGGACCAGTACCGGCTGCCCGAAGTAGAGCGTGATGATGATGAGAAAGGCGATCACCGTCATCTCGAATGGCGAGGCGGGGATCGCTGGAGCAGCGAGGGGAAGCGTCGCTCGGGTAGGGCGGTCGGCCATTGGCGCTATCCTGCTATGGAACGGGCTATTGGGATGTGGTTACGCGGGCTCCTTTCATGGCGCGGATGCACGCCATTGCTTCGTTGCGCGGCAATGGCCGGCAAGCTACCGCCGCAGACGGCGTGCCGCGCCGAGCCCGAACAGGAAGGCAGCGCTGACCATCCGCAACGCGCCGAAATAGTCGACGGCTTCGTGCGCTTCATCGTCGACAGCGGCAACGGCGTTGGCCATCGGCGTTCCGCTGGTGCGGTTACGCTCCTCTGCCTTTTCGACCATCAGAGGCACATAGAGCGCAACGATGCCGATGAGACAGCACGCGCCAGCCAACACCGCGGCCGCGCCGAGCGCACCGAGACCCGGCCTCAGCAGCAGGTAGGCTGCGAAGAGGACGAGCACCAGCGTGGCAATGAAGAACGCCGCGCCAATCGCCGTCCATGTCACGCGCCGTGACACGTTCTCAACTGCATTGTGCGTCGCACGGCTCGCGGCGTAGAGGACGGCGTTCCCTATCATGGCTCACTCGCGCTTATCGACGTGCGAGAAGCGCGAGCACGAATCCGACGCCCGCCGCGATGCCTGCGGCCTGCAGCGGGTTACGACGGATGCTCGCGGCAAGCTTGTCGTACTGTTCCTGGGCAAGTGCCTGGGCGTGTTCCACCGTCTCGTTGAACTTTTCCTGTGCCGCACCGGCGGCCTCGCGAACCTGGCGCTCGGTCTGGGAAGCCGACTGTCCGCCCTGCGTATAGGAACCCATGTGTCTACCTCGTTGTGTTCAGCTCTATTTCGTTCGTTCGTATTCAGCGCGACAGAATGAGACCGAAGACGAAGCCGACCCCGGCTGCGATGAGCGCGGCCTGGCTCGGGTTGCGGCGAATGGCGGATTCGATGTCGCCGATTTTCTCCTTCGCCTTGTCTTGCACGTCTTCCATGTTGGAGCCGAGCTGCTCTGCGGCGAGCCGCTTCACGGATTCTGCAAGGCTGGCGATGTCCTCGCGCAGTGACTGAACATTGTCGCCCACGTCGGACGCGGCGGACCGGGTACCCGACTGCTGGTCGGACGAGCGATTGGACGAGAACTGCATGAACAACCTCCACTGCCGGACGATTTCGGGCTTGCCGAAAGATAAAGGAAAGACCTTCGCAAAACGTTGGCGCTAGTATGCCGGTTCCGCGGTTTTGCCTGCCGCGAGCATGATATTTGAACCAGGAACCGAACAATCGACCGGAACGTTCGTGGCGCATAGCCGAAAGTGCTGCCGAACAGGCGTAATGGAGCAAGGGGAAAGATGGCCAGTCCCGCGAAAGAAGCCGGTCCCTCGAAGGAAGCCGGTGTGCAAGACCAGTCCCACGAGGGCGTGAGCGCTGAGGCGCTGGCGGAGCTTCGTGACAGTGTAGCCGCACTTGCAAAGGAAGTAGCAACTATTGCGGAGCGCCGTGTGAAGGCAGCCGGCAATGCGGCCTCCGAAGCGGTGGGGGCGGGCGCCGACGAGCTCTCCGGTATGATCCGCCGTCAGCCGGAGCTGTCGATGGCCGTAGCCGCCGCCGCCGGCGCGATCATCGCGCTTCTGGTCGTTCCGCGCTTCGGCCGCAGCCACAGCTCGCGTTTCGAGCGCTGGGTGCCGCACGTCACCAGGGCGGACCTCTACGATATGGCGGATAACATCCAGCGCTCGGTATCCCGTGCCGCGAGTTCTGCCGCCGCGCCGGTCACGCCGGCCCTGGAGCGCTTGCTCGAGTCGCTCGCGGGCATTGATCCGGGCCCATCCGTCGGGTCGGCCTTCGACAAGCTCGGCGGCTGGCTGCAGAAGGCGCAGGCCAAAGCCAAAGACAAAATGGGCTGACCATTTCGCGGGCCATGGCTCAGGGCCGGTCGGGAAGGGGGATGAAGTCTTCGAGGTCCCCCGGCACGGGCGCGAACCGCCGTGCCTTCCAATCGGCCTTGGCTGCCGCGATGCGATCCTTCGACGAGGAGACGAAGTTCCACCAGATGTGCCGCGGGCCGTCCATCGGCTCGCCGCCCAGGAGGATGAGGCGCGATTGCGCCGTGGCGAGGATGGATATCCGGTCACCGGCCCGGAAAACGAGCAATTGTCCCGCGCCGAACGTGTCGCCGGCGATGTCGATCTCGCCCGACACGATGTATACGGCGCGCTCGTCATAGTCCGCATCGAGCGGCAGCACGGCACCGGGGGCCAGCACGGCCTCCGCATAGAAGCTCGGGTGGGGAAACTCGGCGGGCGATGACTGCCCGAACATCTCCCCCATCACGAGGCGCACGGTTTTCCCTTCGCCCGCTATGCGCGGCAGTTTCGACGCATCGAAATGCGCGAAGCTGGGCGCCTTCTCCTCGTGCGATTTCGGCAGCGCCGCCCAGGCCTGGATGCCGAACAGGCGCGCGCCCGATGCGCGCTGCTCCGGCGCGGTGCGCTCGGAGTGGACGATCCCTGCGCCGGCGGACATGATATTCAACTCGCCAGGACGGATGGAGACGGCCGTGCCGAGGCTGTCCCGGTGCATGATCTCCCCGTCGAAAAGATAGGTGACGGTGGCAAGGCCGATATGCGGATGCGGGCGCACGTCGATTCCGTTGCCGATGAGGAATTCCGCCGGGCCGATCTGATCGAAAAAGATGAAAGGGCCGACCATCTGCCGGCCTGCCGCGGGCAACGCGCGCCGAACCGAAAAGCCGCCGAGATCATGGGCGCGGGGTACGATCACTTGCTCCAGCGCGTCACAGGCGCGAACATCACCCGGCGCGGGATCCTCGGAAAGGTTCCAGCTCATTTTTACGCTCATGCTCCCATTGCAGCGATGATTTCGGCATCCGTGCCATCGTATAGCCTGTGCCACTCACCGCCCAGCCAAGACAGGAAAATCAAATGCAAGCCAATCTCCAAGGCAAGGTCGCCATCGTCACCGGCGTCAGCCACGACGGTCAGGTGGGCCAGGCGGTCGCCCGCGCGCTGGCCGCGCAGGGCGTCTCTCTCGCCGTCTGCGCACGCACGAAGGATAATGTCGTTGCCCGCGCAGCGGAGCTCAAAGCGGACGGCGCGAATGTCATCCCCGTTGTCGCTTCGCTGACCGACGAGGCGGACGCGAAGCGTCTGGCGGAGGAAACGGTATCCGCATTCGGCCGTATAGACATCCTCGTCAATCTCGCTGGCGGGCTCTCCGTCTACAAGCCGTCCGCGGAGGTGAGCGTCGATGAATGGACCCGCGAGGTGAACAACAACGTCCTGAGCGCCTTCCTCGTCACGCGCGCCGTATTTCCGCACATGGGCAAGTCGGGCGGCGGCTCGATCGTGAACTTCGCCCGCGCCGGCAACGCGCAGGCGAACATGCTGCCATACAACGTTGCCAAGGCCGGTGTGGTCGCGCTCACGCGCACGTTCGCCCTCGAAGGCAAGGACGCGCACATCCGTGTCAATGCCGTCGCGCCGGGCCTCGTCGACACCGCGTCGAACGTTGCGATGATGAAGCCGTCCGATACCAGCAAGTGGGCAAAGCGTGAGGAGATCGCCGATGTCGTCGTCTTCCTCGCAGGCGATGGCGCCCTCGGCGTGACGGGCCAGGTGCTCGACGTGACCGGCTGGGGCTACGCCTGAGCTGAGGCGGCAGGACCGGCAGCCCTCACATCCGCTATAGGATCTCGCGCACCCGCTCGGCCGGACGGCACAGGCGGGTGCCGCGATCCGTCACGACGATGGGCCGCTCGATCAAGCGCGGATTATCGACCATCGCGTCGATGAGCTGATCTTCGCTCAATGCCGGATCGTCGAGGCCCAGCTCGCCGTAGAGCGCCTCCTTGCGGCGGATCACGTCCCGTGCGGTCTGTCCCATCGCCGCGAGCATTCGCTTCAGCTCATCGCGCGACGGCGGCGTCTTCAGATATTCGATGATGGCCGGCTCGAGGCCTGCCTCGCGAATGATCGCCAGCGTTTGGCGCGACGTACCGCATCCGGGATTATGGTAGATGGTGACGCGCATCGTCCGCCCCCGTTGATGATCCGACTATTTTCCGGCGCACGCACTTGCAACGTGGCGGGCACGACCCGATCCGATCGATCCACCCGTGCATAAAAGCCAACTCAAAAGCATGGAACAGTTCTACGCCGGCGGCCATTGATCCATAGAATCCGAAAGGGAGGTTCTCATGGCCGAGAGCAAAAAGCGAAAACCCGGGCCGGACGAGGAAGAAATCGGCGGCTTCAACCCCGAGCGTCACACCGAGAAGAAGAAATCGCAGGTGGGCCCGGCGCCGACAGACGACCCGCATCACGCCTACCGTGGCGAGATGAAACGCAAGGTGGACGAGAAGTTGCCCCACCAGCCGCCGGATTAACAGGCTCTTTACGCTTGGCAGCGCGGCTGACGCAAATTCTGCGTATCGCGAAGGGGTAAAACGTTCACTCTCCGGCGTCAGGATGGCGGACGTGCGGTGCATCGGCGCCCTGCTGCCACCGCGCCCGCGTGACGCAGCAGCCCCAGGTGTCCGATGCCAAGCAGCCTCGCCAAGTACCGCAAAAAGCGCGACTTCGAGAAGACCGCAGAGCCGAGCGGCCGGGCAAAGGTGCGCGGCGCCGAGTATCCACGCTTCGTCATCCAGAAGCATGACGCAACGCGCCTCCACTACGATTTGCGGCTCGAGCACGATGGCGTATTCAAATCGTGGGCAGTGACGAAGGGCCCATCGCTCAATCCCAAGGACAAACGCCTCGCGGTGGAAGTCGAGGACCATCCCCTCGACTACGGCGATTTCGAAGGCACCATCCCGAAGGGCGAATACGGCGGCGGCACGGTCATGCTCTGGGACCGCGGCTATTGGCTGCCCGAGGGCGACGAAAACATCGACGAGGCGCTGGCCAAGGGCGAGTTGAAGTTCGTCCTTGCCGGAGAGAAGCTCAAAGGCGGCTTCGTGCTCGTGCGCATGAAGGGCGACCGCTTCGGCGGCAAGCGCAACAACTGGCTGCTGATCAAGCACAAGGACGAATGGGCCGATAAGGACGGCGAAGCGGTCCTGGCAAAGGACCGTTCGGTCGCGTCCGGCCGCACCATGGCGCAGATCGCGAAGGGCACGGGGAAGGCGCCGACCCCATTCATGGCCGGTGGCCGGCATGCCTTCAAGCCCGACGCAATCTGGCATTCGAACAAAGCCGGGGCAGCTGATCCGCCACCCGCCGCAAAGCGCTCAGCGCCTCGCACGACATCGACGAGGGGGACCGCTGCCCGGAGCCGGGCCTCGTCGAGCAAGTCCGCCGCATCGGGAAAAGCTGCTGCGCCAAAGGTGAGCGCCAAGTCGGCGAAGCCGAGGACGGGCGCGGGGTCGACGAAGCGGTCGGCGAAGAAGAAGTCTGCGAGCGACGACGCACACCCGGACCGCGTGCTGGGTATCACGATCTCGAAGCCCGATAAGCCGCTGTGGCCGGCCGACGGCAAAAAACCGCCCGTCACGAAGCTGGACCTGGCGCGCTACCTCGATGAGATCGGCGACTGGATGCTCGATCACATCGAGGGGCGTCCCTGCTCCCTGGTTCGCGCGCCCGATGGCATCGATGGCGAGCGCTTTTTCCAGCGCCACGCCATGCGCGGCATGTCGGATACGATCGACCTCGTCAGCGTCGAAGGCGATCGCCAGCCTTATATCGAGATCGACCGCGTGGAAGGCCTGATTGCCATGGCGCAGGTGGCCGCGGTGGAGTTCCATCCGTGGAACTGCGTGCCTTTCGATCCCCACGTGCCGGGACGGCTGATATTCGATCTCGATCCGGCCCCGGACGTCGCGTTCGAAGCGGTAGTGGAGGCGGCGAAGGAGCTACGCGCGCGGCTCGATGACTTGGGGCTCGTCGCCTTCTGCAAGACGACGGGAGGAAAAGGGCTGCACGTGGTCACCCCGCTGAAGCCATCGAAAGGGCGGCAACTCGGCTGGGAGGAGGCGAAGACGTTCGCGCACGCCGTATGTGCGCAGATGGCCGACGACAGTCCGCACCGCTACCTCGTGAAGATGACAAAGCGCCTGCGCACCGGCCGCATCTATCTCGACTATTTGCGCAACGATCTCTTCGCCTCGGCTGTCGCGCCGCTGTCGCCGCGGGCGCGTCCCGGTGCACCGGTGTCCATGCCGCTCAACTGGTCGCAGGTGAGGACGGGCCTCGATCCCGGGCGCTTCGATATCCGCACGGCCGCTCCGCTGCTCGCCAAGACCAAGCCTTGGAAAGACTACGCGGCGGGCGCGCGACCACTCCAGGCAGCCATCCAGCGCCTCGTCGCACCGCGCGCTGCATGAGAGGCATGTGACATACGGGCCGTGGACTTCCTTCCCGTCAATTCGGCGCTATGGTGGCGCCCATGGCCCGACGCTCCCCGAACGACAATCCCCAAGCTATCTCTCTGCAGCCGCTCGCCCACGACGCGTTGCCGCTCGAAACCATTGCCCTGGCGAAATTTCTCGTCGGCAAGGTGTTGGTGCGTCACGGCGCAGACGGCCCGATGACGGGACGCATCGTCGAGACGGAGGCCTATCCGCCGGGTGACGATGCATGCCATGCACGGAGCGGCCGCACGCAGCGGAACGCTTCGCTGTTTCTGGCACGCGGGCACGTCTATGTGTATCGCGCCTATGGTTCCGCGATGATGCTCAACATATCGAGCGAAGAGGAAGGCACCGGCGCCGGTGTGCTCGTCCGCGCTGCGGAGCCTCTCGGCGGGATAGCGGCCATGCATGCCCGTCGCGGCGTCGACGACGTGCGGCGTCTCGCGCGCGGACCGGGCTGTCTCGCGCAGGCGTTCGACATCGACTTTGCGCTCGATGGGAAACTCTATGCCCCGGAAAACGGCATCTGGCTCGCCGATGACGGCTTCAGGCCAGGCGACATCGCGAGTTCGAAACGGATCGGCATCACGCGCAACGCAGACCAGCCCTGGCGCTATTTCGTACGCTCCAGCCCTTGGGTCAGCGGCCCCGCGTGGCTGAACCGCGCGCAATCATGACGTCGCGACACCCCACCGGGGCTCGCCGCGCATGACGAGCACGTCGCAGGGCACGATCCGGATGAGTTCCGCAGCCAGGCTGCCGATGAGCGCATCCATCAGCGCCGAGCGCTTCTGCGTCGACATGACGACAAGCTCGATATCTTCCTCATCGGCATAGGTGCTGAGCTCATGACCCGGATCGCCGCGCCGCAGAACCAGTCGCGGACGCGCACGCTGCGGAAAAGCCTCTTCGTACGATGCGAGGAACGCCGCGGCATCCTCTTCCGCCATGGCGCGAAATTCGGCGCGGTAGGTTTTCTGATCGCTGGCCAGCCCGGACATGGGCGCGTCGTAGGCGTGCACGAGATCGAACTGCGCCTCCGGAAAGGCACCCATCGCCGCTTCAAGCGTCTCCCGTGACGGCTGGGAGAAGTCCGTCGCCACGGCAATCCGGCGATAGGGGGCGCGCGCCCGGTTGCGGACAACGAGGATCGGCACCGGAGAGCGCCGCATCAGCTTGTCGACGGTGCTCCCCAGCACGAGCCGGCCCAGTGGCTCATCGCGCGCAAGGCCCGTGACGATCAGATCGCAGTCGTTGGCGCTCGCCGCCGCGAGGATCGCGTCGATGGGCTCGCCCGTGCCAATGACGACAGCTGGCTGAGGCACGACATCGCCGATGTCCGCACGCACGCGCCGTTCGGCGAGTATCCGCGGATCGGTGCGCCGCCACGCGGGAACAGGGATACCTTGATCGGCATTCGACGCAGCATCTGCCGGCATGGCATGCACCACGGTGAGATGCGCATGCCATTCCGCCGCCAGCAGAGCGGCGCGGTCGAGCGCGCGGTCGCAGCGGCAGCTGAGATCGGTCGCGAGTAGCAGGCGCTGCGGCGCTCCCATACCGGGGCTCCCCTTTCTCGATGTCGGCTCCATTCGGAAAGCTGGAGCAGGCCGTCTCGTTTACTGCCGTTACACCCGCACCGGATCGATGCCGCCACCGGCACCGCGGAGTCTGGCCGGTGCGTGGCAAACATATCGTGCATCATTCACAGATAGGTGGACATGTGCTGAGCCGCCAGCATTACGGGCCGCGATGGCCGCTCATCTATAGAACATCCTTATGCAGACCGTTGCGCGGAGCGCACACGCTGGCATGTATAAGTATCGCGCGTATCGATGGCGTACCGTCTCCCGGCCGAATCGAGCAGCATTGCTACGGGCGTTCTTCGCAAGCGCTGTACGCATTCTCGGTCGGTCCAGTTCCCGTCGCTGGACCTGTGGACGTTGCTGCCGGCAGCACCCCCTGTTGCCGGCAGCGCGCTCCTTAACCCCCCGCGGCGCACGCCCTGAAATCAACGTCGCCGGACCGGTCTATCGCTGCGCGGCCTTGCTGTCGCCCGGCCAGAAAAACGTGTCGGGAAGCGCGCGCCGGCCGAACACCGCTTGCCCGACACGCACGATCGTAGCGCCCTCGGCAATCGCAAGTTCGAAGTCGCCCGACATGCCCATCGAAAGCTCGGGCAGGTCGGCAGCGTTGGGGGCGCCATCGCGTATCCGGCGCAGCGCGCGGAAGCAGCGCCGAACCTCGTCCGTGTCGGATGTGAAGCGCGCGAGGGTCATGAAGCCGCGGACCCTGAGCGATGCGAACGCCGCGATCTCGCGTAGGAAGGACGGCACTTCGTCGGGCGGCAATCCATACTTCGTCGCCTCGCCGGACGTATTCACCTGCACCAGCACGTCGATGCCGCGCCCCAGCCGTTGCAAATGGCGCTCGAGTGTCGCCGCCAGCGGCAGCCGGTCGAGGGATTGCACCTCGTGTGCGAAGCGCACAACGTCCTTCACTTTGTTCGTCTGCAGGTGGCCGATCATGCTCCAGCGGATACCATGGCCGGCGAGCGCCTCGGCTTTCGCCTGTCCTTCCTGCACGCGGTTCTCGCCGAGGTCCCGTTGTCCTGCCGCAACCGCTTCCAGAATCCGCTCCGGCGGTTGCGTCTTGGTGGCGAGGACAAGGCGTACCGCGTCCGCCGGGCGCCCGGATAGCGCAGCGGCGTGGGCGATCTGTGCGCGCACACGCGCGAGGTTGGCGGCGACCGATGCAACGCGTTCTGGCGCGTCGGACGGGGAGGTCATGGAGCCGAACCTTCGAACATGCGTGCGCCTCCCAAAGGATGGACGGGCGATGGGACACGACCCGAACGACTGCCGCGAGCAGCGGCCCGGGTCGGCATTTCCCATCCCCGTGCGCGCCACGCGATAAAATGGACATGGCCCCGTGAGAAGGGCCAGTTTGGCGCATTCACCTCGGCCAGTCGGGGCGGCGCGGAATGCGCGCGAATGCCGGCCGACGGCGAACCTCCAGCGAAATGGTGTTTGCTGCGCCTGTTCGTCCGCATTTCTCCGGACGCTCCCAGGAGGCGGGCCTTGCGCCCTGATTCGGCTGAATTTCTGCGCCGCATATCGGGCCGTTTCTATGGGTACGATTTCGCACCTATTAGCGACGTTTATTCGTTCGATTGGGTACATTCGATTATTGGTGAGAGTGCAGCTTTGAATATCCCATGAAGTCAGAGCCATTCTTTAATTTATCAAAAATAAATGATTGAAAACAAGGTATTAGACGTCGGCGCCCAAGGGTAACGCTGTTGCGCAGAATCTACGATTTCTGCTTGGCGGGTTCTTCCGGATCGCTCGCATATTGCGCGGGTTGATTTCGCACGAATATCGTCGGCTCGGTTTTATCGCTAAAGCAGCCGTTGTTCCACTTTTTTGGGTTTTGTTCGATTGCGAACAAAACGGTGGTGGTTTCAGGCCGGCTAAAGTTGTTTCGCTTCGGCCACGGCGTTTTGGCGGACTCCACAGTCGGCAAGCGTGCAATTGCCAGTATTTTCAAAACCAGGGGACGGTTTCGATGCACGCTGCTCTTGGCGGGATGCCGCATGCCAAAACGAAGCTTTTTTCCACTGTCAGCGTGATCGCCCTCGCGTCGATGCTGTGCTTCCTGGCGCCGGAAAAGGTCATTGCCGCGAACTGCACCGCAGGCGCATTTCCGAACGGACCGAACATCATCAGCGGCATTGGCGCGGGTGCGAACAATGCCAGTGCAGCGGCTGCTTTTGGCACCGTAACATCCACTTTCATCTGTACTGACAACTCTATCAGTGGTGCGGCTGCAGGGAACGGAAATGGTAACGCGACCGGGACCATCGGCGGCACCGCAAACGCAACTGGGATCATCGTTGATAACGTCATCACTGGCGCGAACAACGCGAGCGGAAATGGCGCTGCGACGAATTTGTTCGGAAACGCGACGGGTTCCGCGATCATTCAGGGCAACACCGTCACGGGCGGTACGAGTTCGCTGAACGGCAATGGTACCGGCGTCGCGTCGGGTAGCGCCACTCTGCTCGACAACGTCATCACAGGAAGCTCTTCAGGCAGTTCGAATGGCACGGGCCTACTCGGGAATGGCAGCGCCACTGTCACCAACAACATCATCAGCGGGAACGCCTCTGGCAGCAGCAATGGCACTGGTGGGACCACGGGCAACGCGTCGCTGGCCAACAACATCATCAACGGGAACGGCTCTGGCAGCAGCAATGGCACCGGTGGGACCACGGGCAACGCTTCGCTGGCCAACAACATCATCAACGGGGCCAACTCGGGCAGCAGCAACGGGTCCGGAAGCGGATCGGGCTCTGCGGTCGTCTCCAATAACGTCATCACCGGTAACAACAGCGGCCGTTTCAACGGCGCGGCGACTTTCGGAAACGGTAACGCGCAGGTCATCGGCAACACGATCCTCGCCAATGACGCGGGCAATGATAACGGCCGATCGCTGGGCCTCGGCAACGGCAACGCCGTCGTCATCGGAAACTTCATCACCGGGACCGGCGCGGGCAGCGGCAACGGTTATACCATAGCCGGTAACGCCAATGGCACGCTCACCGACAACACATTCCTTGGCGACAGTGCGGGCGCCAACAACGGGCGCATCACGGTCGGCGGCGGCAACGCCACGGCGACCATGCGCAACAACTACGTCGAGGGCGCCGGCGCGCTCAACAGTAATGGCAGCATCTTCGGCGGAGCAGGTACCGCGACGGCAAACCTATCCAACAACACGATCTACGGCGCCAGCGCCGGCAGTAACAACGGATTTGTCGGAGTAGGCGCGGGCAGCACCGCCAACGCCGAGCTGCGCAACAATTTCTTCGACGGCGCGGGCGCGGGCTCGGGCAACGGCGGCGTCTTCCTCGGCACCGGCAACGCCAACGCCGTCATCGTGAACAACGAGTTCAGCGGCGCGGGAGCTGGCGCCAACAACGGCTCGGTGCTCAGCGGAGCAGGCAACGCCACGGCCAACCTGCAGAACAATGACGTTCACGGCAACAACTCCGGCGCCGGCAACGGCTCCCTCGCCGTCGGCACGGGCGGAACCGCTTTCGCCAAGGTGTGGGACAACACCATCAATGGCGACAATTCCGGTTCGATGAACGGCACCGCAGGCGGTGGTTCCTCGAGCGCGACCGTCAGCGGTAATACGATCAACGGCAACAGCTCCGGCAGCGGCAACGGGTCCGGCATCCTGGGCGGCCTCGCATCCGTCACCAACAACATCATCACCGGTGACAATTCGGGCACGGGAAATGGCACGGGCGTCGCCGGCAGTGGTAACGCTGCGGTCGGCAACAACTTCATCACCGGCAACGGCTCGGGCAGCCTGAACGGCACCGGTACGGGCAGCGGAAACGCGACGGTCACGGGCAACTGGATCAACGGCAACCTGTCCGGCAGCGGCAACGGTGTAAATGCTGCCGGCAACGGGAATGCAACCGTCACGCACAACCTGCTTTTTGGCAACAACTCGGGTAGCGCCAACGGCGTACCTGGCGGAAACGCGACGGTCACCGACAACGTCGTCTACGGTAACAACTCTGCGAGCGGGAACGGTATCGGCGGCGGTGCTACGGCCGTGTCGAAGAATTTTATCGTCGGCGACGGTTCCGGCAGCCTCAATCAGGGCAATGTGACCGGCAACACGATCTTTGGAAACCTGTCCGGCAGCGGAAACGGCAACAACTTCGCCGATAACACCATCATGGGTAACGGGTCGGGCTCTCTGAACGGCGCCGACTTCAACGACAACACCATCATCGGTAACGCCTCCGGCAATGGCGGCGGTGACAACGTCGCCAACAACACCGTCATCGGCGATTTCTCGGGCAATGGGTACGGCGACGGCGCGAGCTACAACACGGTCGTCGGCAACCTGTCGGGCAACGTCGTCAACGGTTCGGGCAACGGCGCGTTCGGCTCCTTGTCCGGTAACTTCGTCACGGGTAGCGGCAACACCGCTATGGGCTTCGGCGCCGGTAACGGCGTCACCGGCACGGGTAACAACGCGTCTGGCTTCCTCAGCGGCAACGTCGTCGCAGGCGACTTCAACACCGCGGCGGGGTCGTTCTCGGGCAACGGCGTCACCGGTAGCGGCAACAACGCGTCCGGCTTCGGCGTCGGCAACCTCGTCGAAGGCGACTTCAACACCGCGGCCGGGTCGTTCTCCGGTAATGGCGTCACCGGCACGGGTAACGGCGCCTCGGGCTTCGGCGTCGGCAACGTCGTCGCAGGGGACTTCAACAGCGCGGCGGGGTCGTTCTCGGGCAACGATGTCACCGGGACGGGCAACAACGCGTCGGGCTTCGGCGTCGGCAACCTCGTCGAAGGGGATTTCAATACCGCGGCGGGGTCGTTCTCCGGTAACGACGTCACCGGGACGGGCAACAACGCGTCCGGCTTCCTCAGCGGCAACGTCGTCGCAGGGGACTTCAACACCGCGGCGGGGTCGTTCTCCGGTAACGACGTCACTGGAACTGGCAACGGCGCGTCGGGCTTCCTTAGCGGCAACCTCGTCGCAGGCGACTTCAACACCGCGGCGGGGTCGTTCTCGGGTAACGACGTCACTGGAAATGGCAACGGCGCGTCCGGCTTCGGCAGCGGCAACCTCGTCGCAGGCGACTTCAACAGCGCCGCCGGCTCGTTCTCGGGCAACGGCGTCACCGGAACCGGCAACGGCGCGTCAGGCTTCGGCGTCGGCAACATCGTCGATGGCGACTTCAACACCGCCGCGGGATCGTTCTCGGGTAACGGCGTCACTGGAACCGGCAACAACGCGTCGGGCTTCGGCGTCGGCAACGTCGTCGAAGGCGACTTCAACACTGCCGCCGGGTCGTTCTCGGGCAACGGCGTCACCGGTACGGGCAACAACGCGTCGGGCTTCGGCGTCGGCAACATCGTCGCAGGGGACTTCAACACCGCGGCGGGATCGTTCTCCGGCAACGGCGTCACCGGCACCGGCAACAACGCGTCCGGCTTCGGCGTCGGCAACGTCGTCGCAGGCGACTTCAACACCGCGGCGGGATCGTTCTCCGGCAACGGCGTCACCGGCACGGGCAACAACGCGTCCGGGTTCCTCAGCGGCAACCTCGTCGATGGCGACTTCAACACCGCGGCGGGGTCGTTCTCCGGCAACGGCGTCACCGGCACCGGCAACGGCGCCTTGGGCTTCGGCGTCGGCAACCTCGTCGATGGCGACTTCAACAGCGCGGCGGGATCGTTCTCCGGTAACGGCGTCACCGGGACGGGCAACAACGCGTCCGGCTTCCTCAGCGGCAACCTCGTCGCAGGCGATTTCAACACCGCCGCCGGTTCGTTCTCCGGCAACGGCGTCACTGGAACCGGAAACAACGCGTCCGGGTTCGTCACGGGCAACCTGGTGAGCGGCAATTTCAACCAGGCGGCGGGCGCATTCTCGGGAAATCTTGTTGAGGGTGACGGCAACCAGGCTTCCGGCACCGGCGTCGGAAATATCGTGCAGGGCAACAATAACCAGGCCGCAGGTCTCGTCTCCGGCAACGGCGTCTTCGGCGACAACAATCAGGCGAGCGGCGCTTTCTCTGGCAATGGCGTCTTCGGCGATGCCAACCAGGTTTCGGGCGTGGGTTCGGGCAACCTCGTCTTCGGCAACAACAACATCGCGATCGGCAACTTCACGGGCAACATCGTCGACGGCAACTCAAACAATGCCATAGGCGACGGCTCGGGCAATATCGTCGTCGGTAGCAACAATAAGGTCTTCGGCGACGGCTCCGGTAACGTCGTGATCGGTGATCGCAACAGCGCCAACTCGTTCCTTTCCGGCAATATCGTCGTCGGCAACGACAATAACGCGACGGGAACACTTTCGGGCAACGTGGTCGTCGGCGACCGTAACACCGCGAACGGCGACGGGTCGGGTAACATCGTGGTCGGCAGTGACAACCAGGCGAGCGGCACGGGTTCCGGCAACCTCGTCTTCGGTGACGGCAACCAATCCTCCGGCGTTGGCTCCGGCAATCTCGTGTTCGGTGACGGCAACCAGGCGCGCGGCACCGAAACCGGAAACGTCGTGATCGGCGACAACAACCAGGGTAGCGGGCTGCGGGTCGGTAACGTCGTCGTCGGCTCCGGCAATCAGTCGAGCGGGACGGACAGCGGCAACCTCGTCTTCGGTGACGGCAACCAGGCGAGCGGCACCGAAACCGGAAACGTCGTGATCGGCGACAACAACCAGGGCAGCGGCCTGCGGGTCGGTAACGTCGTCGTCGGTTCCGGCAATCAGTCGAGCGGGACGGACAGCGGCAACCTCGTGATCGGCGACGGCAACCAGGCGAGCGGCACCGAAACCGGAAACGTCGTGATCGGCGACAACAACCAGGGCAGCGGCCTGCGGGTCGGTAACTTCGTCATCGGCTCCGGCAATCAGTCGAGCGGGACGGACAGCGGCAACTTCGTCGCCGGGATCAACAACCAGGCGTTCGGCGATACGGTTGGCAATTTCGTGCTGGGCCGCGACAACCAGGCCGCCGGTGCGCGGAGCGGCAATCTCGTCTTCGGTGACGGCAACCAATCCTCCGGCGTTGGCTCCGGCAACCTCGTGATCGGCGACGGCAACCAGGCGAGCGGCACCGAAACCGGAAACGTCGTAATCGGCGACAACAACCAGGGCAGCGGGCTGCGGGTCGGTAACTTCGTCATCGGCTCCGGCAATCAGTCGAGCGGGACGGACAGCGGCAACTTCGTCGCCGGGATCAACAACCAGGCATTCGGCGATACGGTTGGCAATTTCGTGCTGGGCCGCGACAACCAGGCCGCCGGCACACGGAGCGGCAACTTCGTCCTCGGCGCCGGCAACATCGCGAGCGGCGTGCAAGCCGGCAACTTCGTCATCGGTCTCAATAACCAGGCGACGGGCGAGAGCGTCGGCAACTTCGTCCTCGGCTCGGGCAACCAGGCGAGCGGGACCGAGAGTGGAAACTTCGTTCTCGGGTCGGGCAACCTCGCGTTCGGGACGCGCTCGGGCAACCTGGTTGCGGGATCGGGTAATCAGGCCTCCGGCAACGAAAGCGGTAACGTCGTCATCGGTGCGAACAACCAGGCGAGTGGCGACCGGACGGGTAACTTCGTCGCCGGTGCCGACAACCAGGCCGCCGGCAACGAAAGCGGCAACTTCGTACTCGGCACCGACAACCAGGCTTCCGGCAACAACGTCGGCAACGTGGTTGCGGGTATTGCAAATCAGGCGTCCGGTGCCTTCTCCGGCAACAATGTCGTCGGCGTGAACAATCAAGCCGATGGTCTCGGTGTGGGCAACGATGTCGTCGGCGTCGGAAACCAGGCGAGTGGTACGGGTTCGGGCAACGCGGTCGCCGGCATCAACAACAGCGCGAGCGGCCTCGGCGTAGGCAATAGCGTGATCGGCTTCTCGAACCAGGCCGCCGGGGCGTTCTCCGGAAACGATGTCGCCGGAATAGGCAACATGGCCTCGGGCATCGGCGTTGGAAATAAGGTGACCGGCTTTGCAAACCAGGCGACGGGGTCGCTCTCCGGCAACTCCGTGCATGGTGTTGGAAACCAGGCGTCCGGCATCGGGTCCGGCAATAACGTCGCCGGCTTCGACAACCAGTCGAGCGGCGCGAATGCCGGCAACGCCGTGTTCGGCGATAGCAACATCGCCATCGGCACCAATGCGGGCAACAACATCACGGCGTCGAATTCGCTGTCGGTGGGCACGAACGCGAGGGCCGCGGCGCAGAACTCGACAGCTATCGGCGCCAACGCCCAGGTCGCGGCAAACCACGTCAACTCGACCGCGATTGGCTATGGCGCGCAGTCGGAGTTCAGTAACGAGATCTCGCTCGGCGCGAAGAACGGGTCGGCGACGTACACCATGCCCGGTATCACGTCCGACCTCAGCAAGTCACGTCAGTCCGGGCCGCTCGAGATCGTCACCTCGGACGCCAATGGTCATCTCGCGACCGATGGCGGGCAGATCTATAGCGCGCTCGGCGAGCTCGGCGGCGGTGTCGCCATTGCCATGGCCCTGGAGAATCCCGATCTCGTCGGCGCCGAGACATTCGGAATTGCCGCGAACGTCGCCTACTGGGAGGAGAACGTCGCGCTTGGCTTCAGCGCCATCGGAGTTCTTGGCTACAATCTCCTCGGTACCGGAGACCGTCTCGCAGTCGCCGGCGCAGTCGGCGTGAGTGTCCATGAGAAGGACTATGCCGGCCGCGGCACCAGCAACACGGTCGGCGGACGCGCCGGCGCTCAGCTCACTTGGTAAGCACGTGCAAGCGGATCTGGCGGCGGATAGATGACCGCTGCCGGATCTTAGGTCTGCGATCTGAGGAAAGTGGGATCGTCATGGGAGCTTTTCGAGATTTGACCCGGTTTCTCGCCTCGCCGAACGCACACCTCGAGCGTATCCAGGGTGCAGGGGGGCTGAGCCTCTTCAACCCACGCACGGCAACGGCGCGCGAGGGGAACGGGCCGCGGGCACGCGAGATCCCGGTGCGAGAGGCGTTGCGGATCATTGCGCTGAACAACCTCAAGCCCGCATGCGGTGTCTGGCACTTCTCCTGGGACATCGAACGGTTCTGCGAGACGATGATGCTCGCGACGATCGATGGCGCCCTGCACGTTTATGCGCCAAAACCGCTCAACGAGTGGGCGCCGGTCGCCCATTTCACCGACAGCCCCGATCCTGTTCCGCTGCGCACCGGCAAGCCGGAGCCGTTGCCCTATTGGTTCGTGCGGCTTTCTACCTTCGAAGACTTCCTGGATCGCCGCTCCGCCGCGAGCAGCCGGCCGGGTGAGCATTTTCCATCCCGTGCCACGTACCCGCGCGCCGTAGCGCGGCTCGGATGTCAACTCGAGCACATGAAGCTTCATGGCAACGAGGAGCGATTTGCGCGCTGGTACGACGCGCTCAAGGACGCCCGATACAAGCACACCGGCGATGAATGCTGGCGCGGCGCCATCGCGCACAATCCCGGTGTTCCCCAAGGCTGGTTCACCGTCTCGGCGCTCATCGAAAACGATAGCGGTGAATGCAAGGCCGTGCAGCTGGCCGTCTCGGATCACCTGTCGCACTCGGGGATCAACATCGCCGCTGCGCGTCGCAGCCGCTTCGGGTATGGCGTGATGCTGGCCGTCGAGGAGATCAAGCGTCTCTGCGCTGCGGGTGCGACGTCGTTCGACTGTGGCGTGAGCGGAAATTACGGCGGCTACAAGAAGCAGATCTTCCTCGATGCGGTACCGACGGTAGCCGTGCGCTGATAGCCGATAGCGGCTGCGCATGCCGAGGGCGGAATGGCATCGGCGCTCTAGCGTACCTCGATGCATGTGGGTCATGGCGCTTTGCGTTCGGCGGTCCGTTGACCCCCACCGTTTTGAACGCCTACGCTCGCTGATCAATGGGTGCATGCTGGGGGCAGTGGCTATGCAGGACACAAAGCTCAGCGGGTTCGTCGATAATTTCGACGAGCACAATCTGCAGGTTTACAACCTCACCGGTGTCGTATCGGATTTCGGCGACCGGTCGGCGCTCTACCCGGCCGAAGCGGTTCTCCTCGAGAAATACCGCCTGGAGGTCGAAAACGCGGACGTGCTCGATATCGGCGTCGGCGGCGGAAGGACCACGCTGCACCTGTTGGCGAATTGCCGCTCCTACCGGGCAGTCGACTATGCACCGGGTATGATCGACGTGTGCCACAGGCGGTTTGTCGCGTGCCCTCCCGAGACGTTCGCCGTCGGCGACGTTCGTGCTCTCACCGGCCACGCCGATGGCGCCTACCGGTTCGTATTGTTGAGCGGAAATAGCCTCGACTACATCGGCCACGACGATCGCAGCAAAGCCTTGCGCGAGGTGCGGCGCGTCCTGGCGCGCGACGGGTTGTTCCTGTTCTCCACCCACTCGCTGCACGCGTATCCATTCCGCGATCCCGTAATTCAGGCGCGGAACAGGCACGCGGACGCGGACCGCATGGCAGCGCAGGGGTGGTATCACCTGGTCGACTACGCGGACCGCGTCGTCACCCACTATATTTATCCCCATGTGCAGCTTCGCGATTTGGCCGCGGCGGGGTTTGCCACGCTCGACGTGCTGGATCTGAAAGGACGACCGTTCGATTTCTCATCGCCGCCGGACGACTGGATGGTGCATTTCATGTGCCGGGCGATCTGATGACGTGAACATCGCGCGCCGCCGTGAAAGGAGCGTACGCACGCCGGCGAGGTCAATACACCCAATGTTTCTGTAGCGTGTAAGTCTGCACGCTGGCCAACAGGTCGGCGAGGGCGAATGCCAGCAGCGCCGGCACGCCAGCGGACGATGCGAGATGGACCGTCGCCGTCGCAATCGCGAGGCCCAACGCCTGCGTAGCGATGTAGCGGACCATCGCGATACGGTGTCGCCGCGACGAGCGGAACGTTATGCGCCGCTGGCCGGCGTAGGCGAGAGGGATGCACAACACATACGAGACGGCGGAAGCGGCCGTGGGGGTGAGCCCCCCCCACGTCAGCAGCTTTGCGATGACGATGTATCCCATCGACGCGGAAGCACCGATCAGCACGAACGCTGCTTTCTCGCGGAGCGCTAGGTTTCGCATGCGGGCTGTGGCGCTCGGCCGTTGCCTGCGGGGAGGCTGGAGGCGCTGGCGGAAAGCCACAGCAGCAGTAATCCACCGCCCACCACAAGCGCATATGAGAGAAATGCGGCGCGGCGCTTGGCACCGAGCTGCCGTGCGACGAGATTTGGCAGGTCCTGGCGTATCAGCTGCGGCAGCAGCGTACCGGTGACGACGTTGTCCACGCGCGAGCTTTGCCGCTGGTAGTCCCACGGGGAGAACATCTGGATGCTCGCCATCGCGAAACAGAGCACGCCGCTCATGATCGCGATGCCACCGATGACGCGCCGCATGGCGCCGCGGCTTTGATCCCACAGCCAACCGAACGGCAGCGCCACGAAGGGCAGGGCAGGAACGATATACCGCGGGCCGGTGCTGGCGCCGGCATACCAGTTGACGTACGCCGCGTTGACGAGAAGAAACGCCAGGAAAACCGCGATACAAAGGACAGCGGTTGATCGGCCGTCCGCGCGCCACATCGCCTGCCAGCTCAACGGCGCCAGCAGTAGAATTGGCGACAGCCAGAGCAAGCCCCGTCCACCGCCGAAGAGCAGCTCAAGGGCAACGGTCAGGCTCGGCACCGTGAAGGCGATGGCCTCGTATCCCGGTGGCGCGATGGAGTGACTGTAGCCGACAGAGAACGGATCGCCGAACAGCACCAGATTGTGCAACATGAATGGCGCGCCGGCGATCAATCCGCCGAGAAGGGCACCCGCCGCCATGGGGATGGTCCGCAGCGGTGTCAGGCGCGATGATCGCCAAAGGCCGTAAAGGGCGACGCAGAGCACGGCTGGGGCGGATGTCAATTCGAGAAGAATTGCCGCCCCCAGCAAGACGCCCGATCCAAGACCCGCGCACCATGACTTCAGCCTCGTCCATTCCTTCCCCGCGCCGCCGGGCGTCGTTGCCGCGATGATCGCGCCGAGGCCGAAAACGAGAAAAGCACCGCATGGCGCGTGCGAGAAGAATGTCGTCGCCCAACCCCATGTCGGCGTGGCGAAGCCGTATATCATCGCTGCAAAGAGCGATCCTTTCTCCGACACGCCGAGAAGCAACGCGGTTCGGAATAATACGACGACAGCGAGCGCTGTGAGGAGCCCCGACGTCGAAAGCGTTGCAACCCATTGCACCCAATGCAAGTCCGTAGTGAGCACGGGATTGCCGCCGCCGGTATCGGCCTCGATCCAGCGTGATTCGGGTTTGAACCAATGCAGGGCTTTGACGGCAGCGGCGGTTGCGGGCAATGCAAGCAAGCTCATGCCGGGCGCTTTATCGGAAATGTAGTGTCCGCGGGCGGCTCCCTTATCTTCGGTGAACGGCGCGAACGCATCGATGTAGAGCGAGCCGTGCTCGACAATGGCGAGCGTCATAGCGATGCGCGGCACCGTATTGCCGTTACCGACGCCGCTGAAGATCAGTCCGAAAGCCAGGGCGGCGATCAAGAAAAGTGCGGGGGAGATGCGACGCGCGGTTGCGCTCATCGGGTCGCTCCTAACATTTGAGCTGCGCACCGCCGGTCGGATAACCGGTGTCCGGCAGGCGCCCCCCGGCGGTCCACGATTGCAGGCGGTGCTCGCAGCGCGGCCCCATATGCCAGATGCGGGTGTCCAGATGCGGCGCTGACAGAAGACAGCGGAGCTCTTCCCGGCGGCGCGTGACGACCGGGTCGAGACGGATCAGCTCCGCGTCGACATAGCCGGGATGGCACATGATGAGGTGACGAGGGCCTGCGAAACGAAATGATCTTTCCAGCTCGTCAGCATAGCTGATCCGTGCATCGAAGCTGGAGAAACCGGAAAAGCCGCTGTTGGCAGGGAAGCCTGCGCCGCGCAACGCGGCGCCGAAACCGTAACCCAGTGCGGCAACGCTGAGCGCTTTCGAAACGGCGCACCCGCGGGCGACAATTGCACCGATCCGGTCGCTCGGGTCACGCACCAGCGGACGGTGATCGGAAAAGCGCGAACTGAGCGCGCGAAGGAACCCCCCACGGATTCCCGGGAGCACGTGCACGTGCTGGTGGCCGTCGATGAAGTCGGGAAGATACCCCACCACGTCCGCGAAACGGTCGATCTGGCGCCCTACTTCCAGCGCGACCTCGCTAGCATTTGGCGCCCGGCCGCAGAGGCACCGCGCAACGAGGGCCTTCAGGCTCGGCAGCATTCCGGAGGGAGCGAGATCCGGTGCCGGGCCGAGCGGTACGCCGAGCGTCAGATTGACGTGCAATCCGATGGCGATGCGCGCGCGCAACGCCGACAGGCGCGCACCCTCGCGGCTCCACGTGGGAAGCGTAACGATCGCGGTGGTCGCGGAGATGCGGTTCGCTTCTGCGAGCGCCTCGATACCCGAGCCGACGCCCGGGCTGATGCCAAAGTCGTCCGCGCAAAGAATGGGCGGAACGCTGCAATCAGAGTTGAGCATGGTGCTCACTCCCGATCGCTATCAGCCGGTCGTCAGCCTGGTGAGCGGGCGCGATACCGACCTCGTCGGCAACGATGAAGAGCGGGCGCCCCTTAACCTCCTCGAACACACGACCGAGATATTCCCCGACGACGCCCAGCGAGATCAGTTGAATGCCGGCGAGGAACAAAATCGAGATGATCAGCGTCGCGAAGCCGGGAGAGTCGCGCCCGAACGCGAGCGTCTGGAACAGCACCACGAGACCGTAAATGAAGGCCGCCGCGGAAATCACCATCCCGAGCAGTGACCAGACCCGCAGCGGGACCGTTGAGAAGGACGTAATGCCGTCGATCGCAAGGCGCGCAAGCCGGCGCAGCTTCCAGCGCGATGCGCCGTCCGCGCGCTCCGAGACCGTGTAGGGAATGCCGAGCGTACGAAATCCGATCCAGGAATACAGCCCTTTGCTGAAACGTGCCGATTCGCCGAGCCGGTTCATCGCATCGACGGCGCGCCTGTCGAGGAGGCGGAAGTCTCCTGATCCCTCCGGCAGCCTGACCTTGGCCAGGGCGTTGAAAAGGCCGTAGTAGAGCCTCGATGAATAGCGCCGTGACATCGGCCGGCCGGCAATAGCGTCGATGCGCTGGCCGAAGACGATCTGCCATCCGTTGCGCCACTCCCTGACGAACGTTTCGAGAAGCTCCGGCGGATGCTGGAGATCGGCATCCATGAGGATGACCGCATCGCCCCGCGCATATTTGAGCCCGGCAGCAAGCGCGATTTCCTGCCCGAAGTTACGGCTCAGCGAGATCGCCCGGACGCGCCTGTCGCGCGTATTCAGCTCCTTGAGCTTCGCAAGGCTTTCGTCGGCGGATCCATCGTCGACGCAGAGAAGCTCCCATCGCATGCCGATGCGCTCGAGTACGGGCAGCAAGCGTTGAAATAGCCGGTCGAGGTTTTGCGCTTCGTTGAAGATCGGAATGACGACCGTGATCAACTCGTGCCCCATCCTGTCGCCACTCCTGCTTGACCCGAACGGGCCGTGAAGCGTTCACCCTAGCGACACGTACCGCCACCGTTGAAGTGTGCCGCAGGGCTCTGTGCGCTCTCGCACGGATTTAGCTGTGACCAGCGCAGCGGTGAGGAGCGATGGGATCGCACACGCAAGGTGCACGGCAGCGCCCTGGTTGCATGGAAGCATTGCGGTGTGTGTGCGAAGTGCCGTTTTCAAGAACGGCGAATTGTTTGCGCGCGAGCTGCAACGGCGTCGAAGGCAAAAACCCTAATTTTTCGTACGCAAGCGCACGTGCCGATCCGATGGGTGCGCTTTTGTACATCAATGCGTTTTGACGCGATTGCGTACACCGATTTACGAACATGACAGATGCGGCGTCGTTCGATTGTGCAACGAAGCATCGTGAATTTCTGCGTACCCGTAGCGAACAGTAGCATCCGTGTAACTGCTGTTTGAATTCACGCGGAGTACGCGAAATGAATTACAGCGCACATCGGCTGTTGCCGAATGCCGTCGAATGTGTCCCTGCGTTTTTCATCAACCGTGAGCGGGACCGAGAGCGCCGCAGCTTCATCGAGGCGCAACTGGCTGCTTGCGGTTTGCCGGCGGAGCGGATCAGGGCCGTCGATGGACGCGATGTGCCGCCGGCGCTGCGTCACTACTTTCTCGAGAACGGCGAGCTCACGTCCAAGCTAAGCGCGGGCGAAATCGGCTGCTATGCAAGCCATCTTCTCGCTGCCCAACATATATTGGCACGCGGCCTGCCATATGCCCTGATCGTGGAGGATGACGCTACGCTTCCGGCCTCGCTGCGCCGTGACCTGCGGGAAATCCTCGATGCGCTCCCGATCGACTGGGACATCGTCCAGCTCTGCGCCGATCCGACCCACGCATTCAAGCCCATAACGGGCCTCCGCCAGGGCCGCGACATCATCCGGTATTCGCGCATCCCCGGCGGGGCTGTGGGCTACCTGATGAGCGCGCAGGGCGCGCGAAAATTTCTCGCCCGCTACACGCGCGAGTGGCCCGTCGACACCGATATCAGGCAGCCGTGGGTATTCGGTACGAACGTTTTCGGTGTGATGCCGAAGCTGATCGGGCACAGCGGCGTGCTGAAGTCGGCGGTCCTCGAGTACGGCGAACGCTCGCGGCGCCGGCGCGGCGTGCATAGGCCAACGCTGCGCTATCCGGTCGGAAGCCCGTTCCACACGCTCGCGAGCGCGGCGTTCAACATCATGCAGCTCGGCCCAATCGCATGGACGCGATGTCTCGCGGCGAATGTGAGCCGCCGGCTGAGCCGCTGGATGTTCGGCGCCGTGCCGATCGTTACGCCGCGCGAGACGAGCCAGCAGCCGTCGTAGTTCTTCGCTTATGGGGTGGGTAGCTCAATGCGGATACTTTATGTAAGTCCGGAAACGCCAGACAACGGCGGCGCCGGCATCGCCACGTACATCGATCAGGCGACCGCGGCGTTATCGGCGCGCGGGCACGAGTGCCACGTTCTGACCTGGGACGAGGAAGTCGAGCAGCCCCGTGTCAAGAACAGGCAGCATTATCGGCTGCATCAGTATCCAAATCCTCTGTTCGACGGCGGTCATCTTGGCGGCGTCGACCCGGACCTGAGGATATCGGCGGCGGTCGCCGATTGGGTTATCGACCTGCAACGCCGCCTTCGCTTTGACATCATCGAAGGCACCGATTGGAAGGCGCCGCTCTATTGCCTTCTGCAGCGGCGGAATGTCGAAGCGGAAATCGCCGATTGCCGCATCACGGTTTTCAATCATGGCCTGACGTACGCGATATCCCGCCACGAGGGCACGTTCACGCCCCGCTCGACGTTCCAGCGTATCAACCTCGAATATCAGTGCCTGCAACTCGCGGACACCGTTGTTTGCCCCTCTCACGCAGCGGCGCGGGCGCTGACGGAGATCCATTCCGTTCCACGCGATCGCATCGCCGTGGTGCCGGAGCCGCTCGACTTTGATTCAGAGCGCGTTCCCGAGCGAACGGCGGATAAGAGCCTCCTCTATTACGGCAGCGTCGCCGTCTCCAAGGGGTTGCGCGACTTCATCCGTATCGCAAACAGGTTCGAGGTGCACAGCCCCGGGTGGTCCGTGGATTTCATCGGGCCACTGCACGGTAAAGGCAGGCCACCGAAGGCATTTGCCGAAGAGATACGGCAATCGCTGGTAATGGCGCCGGAGAAGGTGCGCATCATCGGAGCGCTGCCGCGCGACGAGGCGCTCGGGCGCGTCGGCGCGCATCACACGCTCGTCAACATGTCGAAGCGCGAAACGTTCTGCTACGCATTCGTGGAGGGTATACTGAGCGGCGCCCGTCCTCTCGCGCTCGCCGCCTCAGCGCAAGCGGAGTTCATCCCCGATGCGTTGCGTGCCGAGTTCTCGGTCGGTGCGACGGCGGCGGACGTCGAGCGGTTCGATCCCGAGGCGTTCGGCAATGCGTGGGAGCGTCACGCGGGCGAAATTCGCGACCATGCGCGGCACCTGACGCGGCCGTCCGCGTACTGCGACGCCTATGAGCAATTGGCCGGGGGCACGCCGCGCGCTGCGTCCATCGTCGGGGGGCGGTGGGCGCAGGCGCCGGCGTCGGTGCTCATTCCCGCCCACGAGCCGGAGCACTACCTGCTGGACGTGATCGACTCGGTGCATGCGCAGACCGTCGAAGCGACGGAAATCGTGGTGGGTGATGACGGCAGCAGATCGGAAGCCGCGCAGGCCGTTCTTCGAGCTGCCGCGGAGCGTCCCGGCGTTCGCGTCGTCCATTTTCCCTGGCGCGGGCTGGCCGAAACGCGCAACCGGCTGTTGCGGGAATGCCGTACGCCGCTCTTCGCATTCGTCGATGCCGACGATCTGCTCAATCCTGACTTCATCGGGCGCAGCCGCGAATACCTGAGCGCCAACTTCGACGACGGCGTGCGCTGCGTTCAGGGCTGGTACGAGCTGTTCGGCACGCAGAGCGGCGTGCGCGGGCCCGTCATCTACCAGCACTTCTCCCATGCGCTGTGGAACGATCTCAAGAATACGGTTCTGGGTGTGACCGAGGTGTTTCGCGACCTCGGCTACGACGCCGAGTTGATGGCGGGGGAGGCGGAGGACTGGGAGTTCTGGCTCCGCTACTTCCGCCAGGGCTGGCAGGTGCGCATCATCCCCGAGGTGCTTTGGCGCTATCGGCGCCATCAGCATGCGCTTTCCGCGCGGTGGTCCGAAGCGATGTCACTGGGAACGGCGAGGGCGAACGCGCGGATACTCGGGTCGGCCGGGGGCGGCAGCATTCCACCGCACGTCTGGGAGTTCGTCGGCGAATACATGTATCTCGGCGAATCCTTCTTCGACCAGCACCTCGGCGGGAACCGATACAAGGATCTCAGCAAAATCGCGACGCGGGTTTCGTCATTCTCGCGCGCCGGCCTTCCGCTGAATTTCAGGCAGCGCGCGGCCGTGCGCATCATGCGCCATCTGTCGCGGTCCCTGCGATGAAAAGCCAGCCGCAAAAGAGGGGGCTTCCGTTTCAGGTAAGCGGCATCCACCTCGATGCGTCGACGATTGAAATCGTGCGACGCCTCACGCTCGAGCATTTCTGGGTCTACGCGCCACGGTATGCGTTCGCATTCGTGCTCATGGCGGTGTTCGCCGGTTGCACCGCGCTCACGGCGTGGCTGATGAAGGACGTGGTGAACCGCATCTTCGTCGCTCAGGACCGGGCGGCGATGGTCTGGCTTCCGATCGCGATCTGCGGCCTTTTCCTGGCCAAAGGCTTCGCCGCCTACTTCCAGGAGATTTCTCTCGCGCATATCGGCAACCGGATCGTGGCAGACACGCAGCGCCGTCTTTTCGCGCACGTGCTGCAGATGGATGCGAGCTTCTTCCTGCGCCAGTCCTCCGCCGAGCTCGTCACGTGCATGAGCCAGCGCGCGGGCGCGGTACGCGACGTGTTGAACATTCTCGCGCTCGGCGTTGGTAGAGACCTCTTCACACTGCTCAGCCTATTGGCGGTGATGCTGTCGCAAGACGTGCTGATGACGGCGATGGCCGTGGTGGCAGGGCCCGCAATCGCAGTGGGGCTGCGGCGTCTCACCAAGCGCGTCCGCAAAGCCGCCGACAGCGAATATCAGTCCATGACTACGGTCATCGCGACGATGCGCGAGGCTTCGCAGGGGATCAGGATCGTAAAATCCTTCCAGCTCGAACCCATAATGGAACGCCGCATGGGTGATGCCATCGGTGCGGTGGAGCGGATAAACAACAAGCTGACGAAGATCCAGTCTCTGACCAATCCGCTGATCGAAGCCGCTGGCGGCATCGCGGTCGCAGCGGTCGTAGCCTATGCGGGTTGGCGCAGCGTCGCCTACGGTCAGACGCCCGGCGAGCTGTTCGCCTTCCTGACGGCGTTGCTGATGGCGGCCGATCCGCTGCGCCGCCTGTCCCGCATGCAACTGCAACTTGCTTCAGCGGCGATCGGCGCGAAGGCGCTGTACGCGATCATAGACACGCCGGCGCAGGAATCGAAAAACCCCACGCCGGCGCTGGTGATGGATAAGGGCAGCGTATCGTTCGATCAGGTCTCGTTCGGCTATTTTGCCGACGAGCCGGTGCTGAAAAATCTCAGCTTCACGGCGCAGGGTGGAAAAGTCACCGCCATCGTCGGTCTTTCAGGAAGCGGTAAAACGACCGTCCTCAACCTCATTCAAAAAATGTGGCGCCCCGACTCCGGCACCATCGCGATCGATGGCCAGTCGATCGCCGAGGTGTCGACGCTATCGTTACGCAGCCAGATTTCGCTCGTCAGCCAGGATGTCTTCCTGTTCGAGGGATCGATCAGAGAGAATATTACAGCTGGGTCCAAGGACCATTCCGATGCCGCCATCAAGGCGGCTGCGCGCGCCGCCCATATCGACACGTTCATCGAAAGCCTCCCGGACGGCTATGACACTCCCGTCGGGGAGCTTGGCGCGATGCTTTCCGGCGGGCAACGCCAGAGAATTTCGATCGCCCGCGCCTTCCTGAAGGACGCGCGCATCATCCTGCTCGACGAGCCGACGTCCGCTCTCGACGGTCATTCCGAGCAGCGTATTCAGACGGCGCTTGCCGGACTGATGAAGGGCCGCACCACGATCGTCATCGCTCACCGGCTCTCGACCGTCGCGACGGCGGACCGCATCTTCGTTCTTGCCGATGGGAGCGTCGCGGAGAACGGCACCCATAGGGAGCTGATAGCGGCGGGCGGGCTCTACGCTCACCTCTACAAAGCGCAGTTTTCAAACGCCATGGGGCCGGAGCTGTTGCAGGCGACGGCATAGTCATCGACAGGAGGCGAGCGTGAACCCGGAAGTCACTGTGATGATGCCGGTCCATAACGCCAGACCGTATCTGCGCGCCGCCGTCGCGAGCATCCTCTCGCAGACGTTCGGCAATCTGAAACTGCTCGTCATCGACGACGGATCGGACGATGGGTCCGCGGCTCTTTTGCAAGAGCTGGCAAGCGCCGATGATCGCATCGAGCTTATCAGGCGCGGTCGAATGGGGCAGGTCGAGACACGTAACGAGCTGTTGCACCGGGCGCAGACGGACCTCGTTGCCTGCGCGGACGCCGACGACATTTCGCTGCCGACGCGCCTGGCGGATCAGTTGGTGCGTATGAAGGGCGACAATGATCTCGTGGTGCTGGGAACGCAGCTCCGCATCATCGATCGAAGCGGCCACGTTCGGGGGCATATGTCCCGCCCGACGGGCGCCCAGAACGTCCGCAACGCGCTGTTTCGGGGCGCGGCGATATCGCAACCCTCCACCATGCTCCGCAGGACGGCAATCATCGCCGCTGGCGGCTATCGCAAATGTTACGAGCACGCGGAGGACTACGACATGCTCCTGCGTGCCGTCGAAGTGGGCAAGGTCGATAATACGGAAGAGGTCGGCATCGACTATCGTGTGCACGAGCAGAGCGTTTCGCACCGGCATGCGATCCGCCAGATGGCATCGGCCGATCTCGCGCGGGCGACGCACGCGCTTCGCCTCGCCGGTAAGGCCGATCCGACGGTAGGCTTGCTGGATGCGCCCGCCTACGATCATCCGGTGATGAAAGCCCTGGTTCCGTCGGCCGCGCTCTATGCGGTGCTCGAGACGGCGCGCACCCGCCCCGGAGAAGCACCGCTTCAGGAACTTCTTTCCACCGCTATCAATCGTCGCCAGCAGCGCCACGTGCAACGTGCGCTCATCGACGCCGTGCGCCATCGGGAGTTCGACACATTGAGTGCCCGGGCGCTGCTGCGCGCGGTGGCGCTCGGTCCGGGGCGGTTCATTCGCTCCTACCGAACCATGACCGGCAGCGAGCAAGAGGCCATGGCCGGAGCGTAAAAATGCAATGACCGCGAGGATAGATCGCATCGCCGCGGATGCACGGGATGGGGAGAGCCACGATGCGGCACACGTTTCAATCGTTCTGGATCGGAGAACGCCTTTCGCCTTACGAGGCGCTGTGCATGCGCTCGTTTCTCGACCACGGGCACCGGTTCGTTCTCTATTGCTATTCCGACAGGCTCAAGGTGCCGAAAGGCGTAGAGCGGCGCGATGCATCCTCCATTCTACCGAAGGAACACTGCTTTGCCTATAGCACCGGGTTTGGCACCGGGTCGTTCTCGGCGTGCTCGAATTTGTTTCGCTATCTGCTGCTACAACGGTTTGGGGGATGGTGGGTCGACACCGACGTCATCTGCCTCAGCGATCGCATTCCGTTCTACTACAGCTTCTTTGCCCACGAGGATGCCGAGTTCATCAATGGCGCGGTGCTCTATTTCGAGCCGGGCGACCGGCTGATCGAAGAGTGTCTTCGCGATGCGCTGAAGATGGGACGCGACGTGACATGGGGGCAGATCGGGCCGAGGCTCATTACCCAAAAGGTGCATGAGCTCAACCGCGGATGGGAGGCGCAGGACTCCGCCACCTGCTACCCTGTTCACTGGAGCGCCGCGCTCGACCTCCTCGACCCTCGCAAAACGATGGAAATCGCGGCGTCGACGGCGAACAGTGTGATGCTGCACCTGTGGAATGAGATCTTCCGCCAGGCGGCACTGTCGAAGAAGTGCCTCCCGCCGAGCGGTTCATATCTGCGGATCCTGGCGGATAGGCATCCCGTCGCCGGATGGAAGGGTCTCTATTTACTGAACGAGAATTCGGAAACGGCCATGCCCGGTGCGCTGAAGAAGGTGCGCCTGCCGGCGGTCGACAGAATGAAATGCATAGCTGACAGGGTCTTACACGACAGTCTGCGGCGTCCGCTGCGCTCCGCTCACCCATCGTACTATGCAGCTGCCGAATAGCTCGCGCCGCAATCATGCGCGTACTTACCCCTTGTCGAAGATCGGTTAGCGAAATATTTAGGGAGGACTGGTGACCAGCCGCCAATGGTGAGCATCGAGAGACGGTGTCGTAACCCGCGCTTATGCAGGAAAATCGCCACATCCTCGTCGTCGATAATGACAAAGAAGCGTGCGCGCTTTTGGAGCGGATCTTTTCGGAAGACGGGTTTCTCGTCACGGTGGCCGAAAGCCGAGTGGCACTCATGCGGTGCCTGGATGAATACGCGATCGACCTGATCACTCTCGACATCAGCTTGTCGGGAGATGATGGGCTGGAGGTGGCCCGTCTTCTGCGCGAAACGCGGGACACACCCATCGTGATCATCACCGGGAGGGTAGCCGCGGACGATCGCGTCCATGGTCTCGAGAATGGCGCCGACGATTACATCACCAAGCCATTCGACCGGCGCGAGGTCATTTTGCGCATCCGCAAGATCCTCAACCGTTACAGTATTCTAACTACACCGGTAGTGAATGAGCGCTACCGATTGGATTTTGGCATTCTCGATGTCGCGCGGCGCGAGCTGCGATCGCTCGGTGGTGATTTGATGGGAGTGACGGCCGCTGAGCTCGATTTGCTGACTATTTTCGTTCGTCAGCCGAGCCGCATTCTTTCCCGCGATGAAATCATGCGCCGCCTGAAAGGTAGAGCGTGGTCGCCATTGGAGCGAACGCTCGACAAGCACGTGGCGCAACTTCGCAAGAAGATCGAGTTGACTGGCGACTTGCCGCAAATGATCAAGAGTGTACGGGCAGTTGGCTATGTGTACGCCGGAAAGGTGGAGCGCGCTTGATGACTTCCGTCCGTCAGTGCACAAATCGTAACAAAACTTTCCTTGCGAATTGCCATCTTTGGGTAGAAGTTAAACGGCTGACGGAAGTCGTATTGTGTTGTCGCAATATGGAGATGAGTGGTTTCCGGCGCCGATTTGGGCTGGCAACCGCACACTGATTGGCTGCTGAACAGCGGCCCTACGTACTCACAAATTTCATGAACCAAGAAGACGGGCGGCCTTTTGTCGGCCGCCGCGATGGGGAATGCCGAATCCAGTCTGTGGCATGGGCTGCGCAGGCTGAAATTTGCGGTCTCAAAGAAAATAGAAGAGCAGTTGCTTGGCCGATTTTTCGGCCCGGTCACGCTTGCCGTGTGGGTGCCAGGAATGATGTCTTCATATGCAAAAGACGCATTCTTTAATATTAAAAATGAAAATACTCGCTCAGTCTCAACTTATCAAAGTTCGATAATTCCGTTTGTACGATATCGATCCGCGAACGTTGACCATTGCGCGGTGCATTTCCGTACATTCGGTTTGTAGGGTTGAGTTTGAAAGTGTTTTCCATTTTGCAAGCTCAGGGGGCATGCAATGGGGACTGGAAATCTTCTGCTGAATACGCTCGCGCCTGAACATCAGGAACTGATCTACCGAAACATGGATTTCGTGCTCATGTCCTATCGCCAGCAATTGATGCGGCGACGGTGCAGGCCGGAATACATCTATTTCCCCGAAGGCGGGCTTGTCTCGGTGGTCGCACGCTCGGTGCGCCGGGAACAGGCCGACGTCGGGACCATCGGCAGAGAAGGGTGCACGGCGGTCGAAGTGGTATTGGGCTGCGAGCGCGCCTATCAGGATGCGGTCGTCTTAATCCCCGGGCCCGCATGGAGAATCGACACCGAGAAGATGCTGGCGCTCTGTCAGCATGGCTCGCCGCTCCGGCCCGTCTTGATGCGCTATGCGTACGTCACCTTGATGCAGGCGCGGGAAACCGCGCTGGTCAATGCTCGCGGCACCATACTTCAGCGCGTCGCGCGATGGATTCTGATGGCCTCAGAGAAAATGAGCACGACGCATCTGACGCTCACCCACGATGAAATTTCAGCCGCCCTCGGCGTGCGACGTGCAGGCGTTACGATTGCGCTCGGACGCTTGGCCGATACCGGCGTCATCCAGATTGGACGCGGACGAATTGAGGTTGGGAATCCGCCGGGGCTCGTAGAAGCGGCAAAGGGATATTATTCGGCCATGAACATGGCAGATCCCGGCTTGGTTCCCGCCGGGGCGGATTGAAATTATTTTTGTCGGCGATGGCCGCAGAAAGGCGTGCACACGCCTTCGCCCGGAAGCTGCGCGTTTTTGCGTGAAAGCCAATAGCTGAAAAGTTGCCAGGGCCATCCCGCGATGACCGTATTTCAACGTGTGTCCGCGCTATTTGCCCGGCGCGCCGGCGAAAGCCCGCCAAAGATACTGCTCATGCCCGACAAGCGGGGCTGGATATTCGACAAATGCGCCAGGGCCATCGCCCGGCACCTCGGCGATGAGTTCGATTTCTCTATCCGTTACGTGCAGGACGGCCCCGACTTTGATGCCAGCGGCTACGATCTCGTCTACGTATTTTTCTGGGGCGAGCCGATTTACAAGGGCATGCGCATCGACCCGCACCGGCTGGTGAAACATGTCGCCAGTCATCGATGGGAAGACAATCCGGCCTACGGCCCCTGCACCACGCGCCAATTCGGCTGGCGCTATCTGCGCGACTGCAGCGCTGTGCATTGCACCTCGAAGAAACTCGAAACCCTGATCAAGGGCGAGCATCCGCACGTGCGCGCGCTGCCGAGCGGGTACGAACCCGGCGAGCTTTTTCCGAAGAGACGGCGTAGTGGCCGTCTGATTGTCGGCTGGGCCGGAAACGCCGCCGACGGCGTGAAGCAGGTGGACACGATCCTCGTGCCGGCGTGCCGGGGGGCATTCGACCTGCGCTTGGCGTCAGGCGCGATACCACCGCAACGGATGAACGACTTCTACAACCAGTGTGACGTGATCGCGATCGCATCGCGCCACGAGGGGCATCCGATGCCGTTGATCGAAGGGATGGCTGCCGGTTGCTTTCCCGTCACGACAGACGTCGGGCTTGCGCCGGAGGTCATCGTGAACGGCCGGAATGGCCTCATCGTAACGCCGACCCGCGAAGCCTTCAGCGATGCTTTATCCTGGTGCGCGGCGAATATAGAGCATGTGCGCGCGGCCGGCAGGGAGAATGCTTCGCTGACCAAGCGGATGTTCGCATGGCCCGTCTTGAAGGATCGGTACACTCTCATGTTCCATGAGATGCTGCATCGAGCCTCCGCGCCGCGTTTTCGCAACGACGATGTGTCCGGCGACACGCCGCTCCACCGCTTCAAGGAATTCTGCGAAATCTTCTGGCGGCACGGCTATACGCAGGTGCACGGCATCACGTTGCACGGGCGCACGTGCGACTTCCACACGCACGGCGGCGCCCCGGTACCATATCCCGGCGTTCCGCCGCTTTCGGATGTGCCGAACGGGACGATCCGGTCGCTGGCCGGTGACATAAGCGTCGCGGATCAACCGGAGCTGATCGCTTTTCTCAACGCCTCGCCCGATGAGCTGGCCCTGCACGGGCTCTATCACGTCGACCATTCCGTGATGAGCGAAGCCGAGCTGAGAGCGGACATCGGCGAAGGCCTCGAGATCATGCAACGGATCTTCTCGCGCAAGCTCGTGCGATATTTCATTCCGCCATTCAACCGTTCGAGCGCGGCGCTGGAGCGCGTCTGCCGTGAATTCGACCTATACATTCTCGGCACGGACGGTGTGCATCTCGAAGAGGCGATAGAAGCGGGAAGGATCGAGCGCGGCGTCTGGCATCGCTACCATCACCACCGCTTCTATCCGGAGAGCACGTGCCGCTACTACCCGACGACGTTCGCCGCGCTCGAAGCTGCGTTGACGCGCTGAGTGGCACCCGAGGGGTGGGCGGCGGCATGCGGCACGATCGATCTCGGCGCCAGCAATCTCTGTGGCCTAACACCCGGTCCAGAATTTACGGAAGCAGGTGTAGCCAGCGGGGGGCGGGTCGAGAGTATCGGCGTAGCGCGAGCAGCTTTCGCTGATCTCCGAGTAGAGGACGTCCTCGCTCCCGAAGACCCGCCCACGGTGGAACGCGACCACGAAGCCATCGCGGGGCCAGACGAACTTTGCCAGGTGCGGGCTCTCCGCGCGCGTGCGGTAGGCGAGGCATCTCACGCCGTTTCGCTCCAGGCGCTCGTACTGCGGCGCGCCGAGGAGCTGCACGACCTCATCGAGCGACATGCCAGTGTAGACCGGTGACCGGAAGAAACCCGCCATGGCGGAGCCGCACAGAACCATCCCGAGAACGAGCATGGAGAAGGTGCGCCTCATGCCGGCATCCTCTTAACCACCGATTCGCCATGCCGAATGGTAGCACGCGTGCCCGTTTCCTCCGTGCCCAACCGCAGCAAATTGCTCCGGCCGCTGAGGACAATTCGTAACCTCGGAACGGCATGATGTCCGGCACGCTGCCGCAATGCGGGGGTGAAGGATGGAGAATGAGACAGGCGAGGGTGGCGAAGTCCGCAAGCGTCCGAAGCGGCATCGGACGCTGTTTGCCGTGGCTTTGGCCGCGGCGATTGCGGTTGCAGCCGTCGAAATCACGTTCCGGCGCGATGGCCACGATGCAATCGTTCCTCGGGCACGGAGCGCCGAGACGCACAAGGCTCAGTCGTTCAAGCCGACACAAGCCCAGTGGGCCGGTCTCGACATCGAGGAAATTTCCAACCGGACATTCCACCCCGAGGTCGTCACCGATGGTCGAATTGCCATCGATGAGGACGTGGCAACGCCGGTGTTCTCTCCCTATGCAGGCTTGGTGCGGCGCCTGCTCGCTCAGCCCGGCGAGGCCGTGAAAGCCGGTCAGATTCTGTTCACCGTCGAAGCCACCGATGCGATCCAGGCGGAGAACGACTTCGTTGCTGCAACGTCCGCCCTCGCCACCGCGCAATCGCAGCTCAAGCTCGCGACGATCACCGAGCAGCGCCAGAGGGAGCTGTTCAAGGCCATGGCCGGCCCGCTCAAGGATTGGCAACAGGCGCAGGCCGACCTTGCAAGCGCAAAGAATGGTCTCCGCTCGGCAGAGACCGCGCTCGAAGCGGTGCGCAATCGTCTTCGTATCCTGCAAAAGACCGATGCGGAGATCGATGCGTTTCAGAAGACGGGAAAGATCAATCCGGAGACACCGATCTTCGCCCCCATCAGCGGCATCGTCGTGCAACGCAAGGTGGGGCCGGGGCAGTACATATCGCCAGCTTCGACCGAGCCGGTATTCGTGATCGGCGACCTTTCGAAAGTGTGGCTGATCGCGAACGTTCCGGAGGCAGAGGCCCTGAGCGTATCCCTCGGCCAAAAGATCGAGTTCAAAGTCCTGGCGGATACCGAGCGCGTGTTCAGCGGCAAGCTCGATTTCATTTCCGCTGCGATCGACCCGGGGACGCGCCGTCTCGCTGTCCGCGGCGCAATCGAGAACCCCGAGCACATATTGAAGCCGGAGATGTTTGCGCGGGTGACGATCCTGACCGGCAAAGAGCAGATCGCGCCCGCCGTGCCCGCAGGCGCGATCGTATACGACGGCGATGCGGCGCATGTCTGGGTCGTCGGCAACGACAAGGCGCTGACGTACCGGGCGATCACGACCGGACTGACGTCCGGCAACTACGTCGAGGCGCGCAAGGGCATTGCCGCCGGCGAGAAGGTCGTTGCCAAGGGTGCGCTCTTCATAGACCGCGCATCGAGCTGAGCACGTTCGCTCCTGCGCTTTCCCAAGCGCGCTGCTCCGCTGCTACTTCGGCACCCAGCCGTTGGCCGCGACAGGAACCTCTTCCAGGACCTCGCGGCGGATGATGTACGACCACCACCCGCGCAGCGAAAGCTCGGCGGGCACGTCGCTGCGGTTCCACCAGCCGCCCCCGAGCGCCTGAAAGAGGGCGATGGTGTCGGCATAGCGCACGGCCTTCGCCTGAACGACCGCGAGGCTGGCAAGATGGAATGTCTGCTGGGCATTCAATATTTCTATGCCGCTGATCTTGCCCAGCCGGAGCCTCTCGCGAACGAGATGCAGGCTCTGGTTCGCGGCACGCTCCCCCTTCACCGCGGCACGGACCGCGCGGGCATCGTAGTCGAGCGCCTCGAGCGCGTTCGCAACGTTCTGGTAGCCGACGACGACCGTGCTTTTATATTGCGCGGCCGCCTGGTCGAGGCCGGCCTCGGCGGCCCGCTGCCGCTGCTCCAGCGTAAAGCCGTCGAACAGCACCTGCCCGACGCTGCCGGCAATCGTCCAGAAGGAATACTTGGTCGAGAAGTCGAGCACGTTGGCGAGCGCCGATGACGTCGTGCCGCCGTTGGCCAGGATGTTGAATTGGGGAAGCCTGTTGGCGATGGCGACGCCAACGAGTGCACAGGCGGCGTGCACGTTGGCTTCCGCGGCACGCACATCCGGCCGCTGGCGAACGAGATCGAACGGCAAGCTGACCGGCAGCTTGTCGGGAAGCTGAAAGTCGGAGAACTCGAACCGTGGCGGCAGTCCTCCGCCGGGGAAATGGCCCGCAAGCGCGATCATCTGCGTCCGCTGCTGGGCGAGTTGCTTTTCGAGCGGCGGAAGATTGAGCTCCAGCTGCGCCAGCGCCGCCTCTTGGCTGGCGACATCCACGCCGTCGATCTGGCCGAGCGCGAACTGCTTCTTTTGCAGCGCCAGGATCTCCTGAACGATCGTGATGACCTTGCGTGTCGCCCGTATCTCGGCACGCAGCGCGGCCTCCTGGACCGCGGCGAGGGCAAGGTTGCTCGTCAATGAAAGATGGACCGCTTCGAGCTGGAAGCGCTGCACCTCCGCGTTGGCTTTCAGCGCTTCGATCTGACGCCGCGTGCCGCCGAAAACGTCCGGCACGTAGCCGATATTGAGCTGATCGGTGTACGTCGTGTAGTAGGGCGTGCCGGTGGGCGTCGACGGCACCAGCGGGTCTTCGGAAACCTTTTGGCGCATGCCGGAAAAGTTGCCCGAGACCTGGGGGAATAGAATTCCCCGCCCGGCCTGCGTGTTGGCCTGAGCCACGCGCAGGGCGGCCTCGGCTGCCCTGAGATCGTAATTCTCCCGTAGCGCACCTTCGATCAGGGCGTTCAGCTGCTCGGACCGAAAGAGTTGCCACCACTCGCCGGGGATGTCGCTGCCGACAAAAAACTCCTGGTGCTCTCCGCCGGCCGAGCCCGGCGACCTGAGCGTTCCCGTGACGAGGCTTTCGACGGCGGGCGGAGCGGGCTGTTCGAAATCCGGGCCGACGACACAGCCGCTCACAACGCCACTGAGCCACGGCAAGAGTGCCGCGGCCGCGCGACGGGCGCCGACCGTTCGAGAGCGCGTCGAAGCAGCCATCCTACCGCTTGAGAACCTTCGAGCCCGCAATGCGCCGGGATGGTAGACGAGTCGCGGTTATTCACCGGTGCGCGGTCGCTGTTACGCACAAATTGCTTTGCACGACGCCCTTGAGAGCCCACCGACGATCGCTGGACGGAGGTATGCGGACTTATGCGGCCTCGGGCGCGGCCGACGGTGCGCGCTGGCTCGAGAACGTGAGCACCAGCGCCGGCAATGCGAGCAGTATCAGGACCGGCGCCAGCATCATTCCGCCCACGACGACGATCGCGAGCGGTTTCTGCACCTGCGAGCCTATGCCGGTCGAGAGGGCGGCCGGCATCAGGCCGACGCCGGCGATCACGCACGTCATGATGACGGGACGCATCTGCTCCCGGCAGGTGCGCAGCATCGCCTCGCCGCGTTCCAGGCCCGCCGCAATGAGCTGATTGTATTGGGAAATGATAATGATGCTGTCCATCACCGAGATGCCGAACAGCGCGATGAAGCCGATGGCGGCGGAAATGCTGAACGGTGTTCCCGTAAGCGCGAGGGCGAAGACGCCGCCGATCATCGCCAGCGGAATGACGCTGAGACCGAGGAGCGTATCGATCAGCGAGGAGAAATGGATGTAGAGAAGGATTGCGATCAGTCCCAGCGTCACCGGCACCACCACCTTCAGCCGTGCGATGGCCTGACTGAGGTTGCTGAATTCGCCAACCCACTCCAAGCGATAGCCCGGCGGTATTTTGACCGCCTCGGCGATCTTGCGCTGGGCTTCGGAGACCGCACCGCCGAGATCGCGCCCCCGCACGCTGAACTTGATGGGCAGGTAGCGTTCCTGCTGCTCGCGATAGATGAATGACGGACCCGAAACGATCTCGACCTTGGCAACCTCGGTGATGGGAATCTGCGCGGCGCCGTTGCCGGACGGGTTCGGCGCGCCAACGGTGATCCGGCGGATGGAATCGAAGCTCTGGCGGTACTCTGGCGCCAGCCGGACGATGATGTTGAAGTGCCGGTCGCTCCCGTATTCGTAAAGACTACCGGCAACCTGGCCGCCGATCGCAGCCTGCACCGTCGTGTTGATGTCTCCAGGTGTCAGCCCGTAGCGCCCCGCCTTCTCGCGGTCGACGACGATCTGGATCGTCGGTTGACCGAGCGAGGTCAGTATCGCGAGATCGGTGATACCCTGCACGGTGCTCATCACCTGTTTCATCTTCTCGGCGAGCGCAGTGAGCGTCTGGAGATCGTTGCCGAAGATCTTGACGGAGTTCTCACCTTTGACGCCGGACGCGGCCTCTTCCACGTTGTCTTCGATGTACTGGGAGAAGTTGAACTCCACGCCCGGGAATTCCCCATTGAGCCGCTTCGCCATATCCTGCGTCAGCGTCTCCTTGTCGATACCCGACGGCCATTGGCTCCGCGGTTTCAGCGGCACGAAGAACTCGGCGTTGAAGAAGCCGGTGGCGTCCGTTCCGTCGTCCGGGCGCCCCTGCTGCGAGACGACGGTAATCACCTCCGGGTACGAGCCGATAGTGCGGCGCATCTGGTTGACGTAGCGGTTTCCTGCTTCGAGGTTGATCGAGGCGGGCAACGTCGCGCGGATGTACATGTTGCCCTCCTCGAGCTTGGGGAGGAACTCCACGCCAAGGGATCTGACGGTCAATCCCGCAGCGGCAATCAGCGCGACGGTTGCCAGGAGCGAGACCAGGCGGTGACGCAGGGTGACGCGCAGCAATGGCTCGTACAGCGCCCGCAACGCCCGCACCGCGATCGTTTCCCGCTCCGACACGGTCTGCGGCAGAAGCACGGCGCTCATTGCCGGAGCCACCGCGAACGCGAAGATCAAGCCGCCGAAAATCGCGAACGCATAGGTCTTCGCCATCGGACCGAAGATCTGCCCTTCGACGCCCGACAGCGTGAACAGCGGCACGAAACCGGTGATGATGATGGCCGCGGAAAAGAAGATCGCACGCCCCATTTCGTTGGCGGTGATCTCTATGGTGGCGCTCTTGTCCGCGGGTTCGCTTGCTCCCGTGCCGGACCGCGTGGCGAGGGCCGCATAGATACTGGCCACCATGATGACGGTTGGATCGACGATGAGCCCGAAGTCGATGGCGCCAACCGAAAGAAGATTGGCGGACTCTCCCCGCAGCACGATGATTCCGAGCGCAAACGCGAGCGCGAACGGTATCGTCGAAGCGACGATGATCGCACTCCTGAGATTGCCGAGGAATATCCACTGGAAGACGAACACCAGGAGGATGCCCATCAGCATGTTCTCGAGCACTGTCCGCGTGGTGAGCGAAATGAGCTCGCGTCGATCGTAGACGGGCACGATCTTGACGCCGGGCGGAAGAATCGATCCGCTATTGATCTTCTCGATTTCCGCATTTACTCGCTGGATGGTCGGCAGGCTTTTCGCGCCGCGGCGCATCAGAACGATGCCCTGAACGATGTCGTCGTCGTCGTCCCTGCCTACGATGCCGAGGCGGGGCTGGCTTCCGACCTCGACGGTCGCCACATCCCGCAGGCGCACGGCAACGCCGTTCTGCTGTGCAAGCATGGTGTTGCGCAGATCGTCGAGTGTGCGAACCAGCCCGATGCCACGCACGACGGCAGACTGCTCGGATATGTCGATAGTCTGGCCGCCAACATTGATGTTCGAGTTGTTCAGCGTCTGCACGATCTGCGGCAGCGTCAGCCCGTACGACTGCAGCTTGAACAGGTCGACGTTGACCTCATAGGCTTTCGTACGCCCGCCGAAGGCGGTGACATCGATGACGCCCGGCACGGTGCGAAAGCGCCGTTGCAGCACCCAATCCTGCAGCGTCTTGAGATCGGTCACGGAGTATCCGGGCGGTCCGATGAGGCGATAGCGCATGATCTCGCCGATCGGGCTCGTGGGGGAGATCAGCGGCTGAACGTTGTTGGGCAGCGTGTTGAGCTGCGTGAGCCGGTTGAGAACTTCCTGCTTGGCCTGCTCGTAGGTGTAGTTGAAGTTGAAGCCGACCTTCACGTCGGAGAGCCCGAACAGGGATATGGTGCGGATCGATGTGGTGTTGGGGATACCGGACAGCCCCACCTCGATGGGGACCGTGATGTAGCGCTCGATCTCCTCCGCCGACTGGCCGTTGCTCAGGGTGATCACGTCGACCTGCGGCGGCACAGGATCGGGATAAGCCTCGATGTTGAGGTTCAGGAAAGCGACGAGCCCGCCCGCCAGCACGCCGGCGAACAGCACCATAACCAACAATCTCTGGCGCAGTGCTGTGGCGATGATGGCGTGCATGGCGCTCTACGCCGCTGGCTGCAACGGTGGTGTGCGTTGGGGAACTGCGACGTGATGCGCTTATGGCGCCCCGCTACGGATGCGCAGTGTGGACGAACCGAGTTAAAGTCCGGCGAAATGGGCACGCACATCGGCCCGTCCGGAGCGGCCACGCTTGATGATTCCTCAACGGCGTCGCCGCTTTGGGTACGGAGCGGTGGGCAGCAGTGACCCATGATGGGTAGCGGTTGCCCAATTAGAAACGTTCAGAAATCAAAGAGCAGGGAGCACGGTGGCGACCGGAGCAGGTGGCTTTCCGATCACCGGCAGGGCCGGGAGCCCAAGCGCCGATTTTCTGGAGGCGATCTCGAAACGCGCGGCGGCGAGGCCCGTGCCGAGCATTCAAGCGTGCCACCGCCCGCAGTTCTGAGCTTGCAGCCGCTCCGCCACGGTTCGAGAGAGCATGCCGGAAGGCTAATGCGTCACGGATTTGGAAAGCGCGCTGGCGATGACGACGCCCGCGACGATCATGCCGATGCCGACAATCGCGGGCCGATCGAGGGTTTGATGGAAGACGACGGAGCTGACGACCGCCGTGAGAATGATGCCCACACCGGCCCAGATCGCGTATGCGATCCCCAAAGGCACGGTGCGCAGCGCCTGCGACAGGCAGAATAGCGAGCATACGTAGAACGCACCCATCAGCAATGTCGGTACGAGGCGGGTGAATTGCTCGGACTTCTGGAGAAAACCGGTTGCGGTCACCTCGCAGATGATTGCCAGTGCGAGCGCACCATAGTCGACAAGAGATACTTTCATCGCTGTTTGTTCCGAACCATGTGTTGAACGCGAAAAGAGGGCGGGAGCCTCAGTCAGCTGTTACGGCAGCGCATACAAGCTGTAGCCGCGTCCGCGCACGGTGTGGATCAGGGCGGTGGCGTGGCATCTGTCGATCTTGGCTCGCAAACGGCTGATGTGTGTTTCGACGACGCTCGTTCCCGGATCGAAATGGACGTTCCAGATTCGATCCAGCAACATCGAGCGCGTTAGCAGGCGCCCTTCGTTTCTCATGAGCAGCTCGAGCAGAGCGAACTCGCGGGGCAAAAGCTCAACGACGCAGCCGGCGCGCATCACAGTGCGAGATATGAGGTTGACCTCGAGATCCGCCACCCTCAACGTTGTCTGCTGATGCTGAATGGGTGGACGTCTTAATAGCGCGCGCACGCGGGCCATGAGCTCACAGACCTCGAATGGCTTGAGAAGGTAGTCATCCGCACCCGCGTCAAGCCCTTCTACGCGCTCGTTCACGCCACCCGGGCGAGCCAGAAACAATATCGGAGTTTCGGTGCCCGTTTCCCTCAAGGTCCTAACGACGGACAGCCCGTCCAATCCGGGCAGTGCGCGATCGAGAATGATAACGTCGTAGCTCGACGTCGCAGCGAGCATCAGACCTCTTTGCCCGTCGGCAACTGTTTCTACCTTCTGGCCGGGTTTGTTGAAGCCGGAAGAGACCTGCTCGACGGTTTGGCTGTCGCAATCGATCAACAGGATCCGCAGCGCGCTCGAGCCACCCTTGAGTACGTCATCGGGATACAGCCACTGCGTTGCGCCTATTGCAGCGGACATGCCTTTCAGGCCGTCGCGCTTTGCCATGTAGTCCGTGTCCGTACGGCCGAGCAGCTGGCACTCGTTCGCTATCCCCATGACCGACTCCGTTTGCGGCTCCTGGCACCCCTTGCCGATGCCGCGCCCCTCACCCTGTGGATGCGCGTCGCCGCGCCGGGCGGCGCTTCAATGCGACCCTGCTGAGTTGGCATCGCACCGCCAATTGCTTGTGAAGCCTGCGTGGAGATTGCATGGAGCCAGAGACCCCGCATGCAACCGCGGCGTTGTTAACCGTGAGCGCCGTTCGCTCCGCGCTATGGGCGTCGCACCTCGGGTCGAGCGGTCATATTTCCAAGATTTAGACGACGGCGACTGCGCACACAGCGGTCGGCCGGCGCATTCGTGATCTGCAACTCGGCGCCGCTTTTCGCCAATGCACCGATGCCGCTCGAAGTGCGGTGTGCTGCACCGCTTTCGATGTTCAAAGCCGGCGCTCTCCACACGATGTCGATCAAGGATGCACGGGATCTGGCCGGTGCCGTGCATCGTCGCGATCAGTGACGATCTGCAATGGAGCGGGCGCAGTGCGCAGGTCTCTATCGATTCTCGGGGCCATCAGCTGCCTATGTACCGTTGGAGGCGCCGCCGGCGCCACCGACATCAATGGAACGATCACGACGATCTATCCGAGCGTGAAGGCCTTCACCTTAAACGACGGCAAGCTTTACGAGCTCGCCCCCAGCCTGAGTCTCGACGCGTTCAGGATCGGGGACCGCGTCAAGGTGACGTACGCAACGTCGGGGGAAACGAGGCGGGTCTCGAAAATCGAAGCCGCCCGGTAGGCGGGCATGATGGCGCTGCAGGATCACGCGCCGTGGCTCATCTCGCGATCGCGTGGCGCACCTATGGCATCGATACCGCCGACGGCGGGGGAATGCGTAAGCCATCGCATCGCGCCTGTGCCTCAACCGGCTCAGCCGACCTCGATTGGTGGAACATTACACGCATGTATGGCGTGCGCCACATTGCCGAGCATTGGGTCGGGTTTGGTCCCTCGGCACGGGAGACTTGGGGACGGGGATGATTGCCACGATCGCGTTTAAGAACCTGGTCCACGAGCCAGCACGGTTCCTGGCGTCCGCAGCCGGTATCGGGCTGTCGTTCGTATTGGTTACGGTGCAACTCGGCCTGCTATTCGGCTTCGATCGCACGATCTCCGCGATCATCGATAACGCGAAAGCCGATCTGTGGATCGTGCCGAAGGGTACGGCTGCTTTCGACGACCCCTCGTTCCTGGAAACGAACCAAAAATATGCCGCCGCGGTTGTTCCGGGCGTGCGCCGCATCAAGCCGTTGGTGGTGGGCTTTGCCGAGTGGCGCAAGCCTGCGGGCGGCAGCACGAGCGTGATCATCATTGGCAGCGACCCACGCCACGCGACCGTCGATCCCTGGAACGTGTCGAGTGGACAGCTCCACGATCTCAGGGCCCCGGATGCAGTGGCTATCGACGTTTCGTATGCCCCGCAGCTGGGTGTCGGCAAACGCGGTGATATTGCCAATGTCGAGGGCCTTCACGCGCGGGTCGCATTGACGACCAATGGAATCCGCTCCTTCACGACATCGCCATATGTCTTCACCGCGCTTTCCCAGGCGCGTGCATTCCTGAACGCAGATCCCTCCCGCAGCTCCTATCTCGCTGTCGAGCTTGCTCAGGGCGCGGACGCGCAGCGCGTCAAGGAGAGGCTCGCGGGCAAACTGCCCACCGTAGAGGTACTGACACCGGCGGAGTTTCGCGCCCGCAACGTGGAGCGCTGGCTTCTCGATACCGGCGCCGGAATCGCGCTGCTTTCCGGAACAGCGATCGCCGTCCTCGTTGGCGCGGTGATCATGACGCAGTCGCTTTATACGACCGTGAACGACTATCGCCGGGAATTTGCGACTTTCCGGGCCATGGGCTCCTCCAAGGGCTTCCTGACGTCAGTCGTCGCCTGTCAGGCGGGCATCTGCACACTTGCCGGATTCGCGTTGGCATTGCTCGGCAACCTTGCCGTGATGGCGATTTCGGCGGCGTGGAGCTTGCCGATCGAAATCTCCCCGACGTTGATCCTCACCTTGTGCGGCCTTGCTGCCCTCATGTCCGTCGCCGCCACCTTTGCGGCGGCGGCCAAAGTGGCACGCGTCGACCCTGCCTCGGTGTTCGCGCAATGACCAACGCAGCGGCCAATCCTGTCCTGCAAGCCGAGCGCATCGAGATGGTGCTGGGCGAGGGCGCTCGTAGCGTCAATGCGCTGCGCGGTACCTCCGTGTCCCTTGCGGCCGGCGATCTACTGCTTGTCATGGGGCCGTCAGGAAGCGGCAAATCCACTCTGCTGTCGATCCTTGGCTGCATCCTGAAGCCGACACGCGGAGAAGTCAGAGTTGCCGGCCAGGCGACGGGCAACATGGACGCCGAAGCGCTTGCCGAGCTGCGCCGACGGTACATCGGCTTTGTCTTCCAATCCTACAATCTGTTTCCCGGCCTGACGGCGCGCGAGAACGTAGAAGCCAGTCTGGCCATTCGCAGTTGCCGCGCGAAAGACGCTCGCGAGGCGGCGGAGAAGGCATTGCATTCGGTGGGGCTTTCCCATTGCCTTCAGTCGCTGCCGCGTCAAATGAGCGGCGGCGAGCAGCAGCGCGTTGCCATTGCCCGGGCGATTGTCGCCAATCCGAAAATCATCCTCGCCGACGAGCCGACGGCGGCCCTCGATGGAGAATCAGGACGGGGGGTGCTGCAGCAGCTTCGCCGCCTCGCCAAGCAGGAACGCTGCGCGGTTCTCATGGTCTCGCACGATGCGCGCGCTCTGCCGTTCGCCGACCAGGTCCTCAGCATGGCGGATGGGCAGATCCTGAACGCTCAGACGCCATCCGAATATCTGCTGTCGAACACGGTCCCCGGAGAACATGCCCATGCTTAGCCAAGGTGCCAGAGCCGCGGCTCTCGTGTGCGTTGTTGCGCTCGTCGCCGCGGGAATCGGGTTGCCCAAATATTCAGATCTCACTGCCGACGCGGCCGGTCGTGCGTCCGCCACCGTTCTCGCAGCGTCCGCCGAGCCCAGCTGGGTCGCGGCCGGTCCTGGTCGCGTCGAGCCGATTTCGGGTGAGATCAAAATCCCCGCCGCGAGCGCAGGTCGGCTCGATGCAATCGTCGTGAAGGTGCGCGACGATGTCGTCAAGGGGACGCTCCTCGCCATCCTCGACGACAGCGAACCGCTCGCTCGCGTGCGGGCGAGCGAAGCGGAGGTTTCGTTCCGGGAGTCTGAGCGGGACAATTCCATCTCGAGCGCGCAGCCCAATCAGCGCCAGGCGGCCGAAGACAGCGTTTCAAGCGCGCAAAGCGAGGTTTGGCGCAATCAGATCGCGCTGGATCAGCTCGCTACAGCCGCCGCCCCCGCGCACGCGATGCAGGTAGCTGCGGCAGCTCTCTCTGAAAGCCGCGCGCTCCTGGCGGAGTGCCAGCGCACCCTCGATACGGTGAACAAATCGCCTGAACTGCCGCGCCCGACCCGAACCGAAGCCGCCCTCGCAACGGCGCGCGCCGAGCGCGCTATCGCCTACGCCGTATTGGAAAAGACGCGCATCCGCGCACCGCGCGACGGGACGATCCTGGCTCTTCACAAGCTGCAGGGCGAGACGGTCAGCGGAATGGCGGACGATGTGGTGGTGACGATGGGTGATGTCCGCCGGCTGCGCGTGAGAATCGAAGCCGATGCAGACGATGTCGCCAACATCGCCATCGGGCAACGCGTCGTGGTGCGTTCCGATGCTTTTCCGCAGCTCGAGTTCGCAGGCACGGTGTCATTCATCGCCGCGAATGTTCGGCCGCGGACGCTGACGGCACGTCACGCGATACCCACGGCAAAGGACAATGCCCTTGAAGTGCTCGTCGAGCTGGATGCAGCGGAACCCTTGCTTTCCGGAATGAGAGTTGACGCGTTCTTCACGCCAACCAGTGTTTCAAGCCTCGGAGGACCGCTGCATGCGGCAAACTAAAGCATCAGCCAGCGTTCGCTGGATCCAGAAGGCCGTTCTTGCCGGCCTAACATCGGTGTTTCTGTTCACGGACACGGTCGCCGCGGCAGCAACGGATCCTGCAGCATCGTTCGTGCAAAAGGCTGCCGTAGAGGCCATCGCCATCCTGTCGAACAGGAGCATAGAGGACAGTGAGCGGCGCGCACAGTTTCGCGGCGCCATCTTGAGGAATTTCGATGCGCCGGCGATCGCGCGGCTCGTCGTCGAGCCGTATTGGGCGCGCGCGAGCGCCGACCAGCAGAGCCGCTTCCAGGCGGTCTTTGCCGGAGCGCTCGCCAACATCTACACCGAGCGATTTTACGACTACGACGGTCAGTCGCTGCAGATCAAATCCGCACATGCAGACGCGTCGGGAGCAACGATCGTTCGCTCGACCATCTCCACCCCAACCGGAAGCACGGTCTACGACGTCGACTGGATCGTAACGGGACCATCGGGCCGGGAGAAATTTCTCGATGTCGTTATTGACGGTGTGAGCACGTCGGCCACGACGAAGCAAGACTATGCGTCGTTCTTGCGGGGAGCGAATGGCAATCTCGATGCCCTGAGCGCCGCCTTGAAGGCGAAAGGCAACTGAGAGTGCGGCCCCGGGGGTGCTCTTCGTGAAGGCAAGCTGGAATCCATTCCGTATCATCGCGGCAGCATTGATGATGCCGGCCCTGATGACATTGGCTGCATGCGCCATGCATTCTCCAGACCTGCAAGCAGGTGTGGAGGAGGTGAACGATCCGTTGGAGCCGATCAACCGCGAGATCTATTGGTTCAACACGCAGGTGCGCCGCGTGGTCGAGCCGGTGCGGCAAGCCACGGCCACAGGTGGCGTGCTGGCGCCCATATGGCTCGGTATCCACAACGTACTGAGCAACCTGCGCGAGCCGCTCGTATTTGCGAATGATTTGGCCCAAGGGCGGGAATGCGCCGCCGGCGCATCTCTGCGCCGCTTCATGGTGAATTCGACACTGGGCGTCGGGGGCATTTTCGACGTCGCGAAATCCTATGGCGTCGATGCCCACGATAACAATGTGGGACGCACCCTGGCGACGTTCGGTATGCCGGAAGGACCATACCTCGTCTTACCGGTGCTTGGGCCATCCGACGTCAGGGGGGCCGCGGGCATCGCTGCCGAGTACGTCGCGGATCCTATAAATATCGGGCTGCGGAGCGGAGGGGCCGCTGTCGCACAATGGCCCATCACCGGACTCGACGCGACCGACAAGAATTTCGAGGCAGCTCCAGATCTCGAAAAGCTCGATCGCACGTCTCTCGACGGCTACGCCGCGCTGCGCTCGGCCTACCGCCAATACGAGGCGAACGAGCTGAAAGGCGACGGCTGCCCAGAGGTTCTCCAAATCGGGGCGTCTGCGTCGCGCGGCGCTGGGAATGGCGAGTAACGGGCGATCCAAAGTGGCTCGGGGAGACCTCGGCTCGCGGAACGCGGCCCACGGGTGGCCGCCAAGGCGCCCTTTGGTCTCCGCGCAGCGTAATCCCGCCAGGACGGCTTGAACCCGTGCTCAATGGCAAAGCTTCGATCGAATACATTCCGGGCAGACGTCTCACGTCGGGTCACTGCAAATTCACAAACCCTCCGCATGCGCTCTGCCCAATCGGGCCTCGGAAGCGGCCCGCGCGAACATAGCGGGTTTCATTACAAAAAGTCGAAATAGGCGCCCCAATCGCGCCCGCTTGGACAAGCTAGTTCCAAACCGGATGCGCGCTCGACGCGGTGCATCCGACCGGCGCCGTCCACGGGGGACCACTTCGCCGTCTTCTATCGCCGGTTCTCAAATCGCTAGATGAGGGACAACGCGTGCATCGACGTTTGGAGCGACCGCTCCGCCAGAGCACGTGCGCACCCTCGGTATGCGGCCACGCAACGACCAGACTGGGGGACTATCAAAACATGCAGCAGCTTGTCGACGTAAACTGCGGTGAAAAACTAGAACACCATCCGATGGATCCATCCATCGATTATCTCCTGGTAACGGGAGGTACGGGATTTATCGGAGGCGCCATTCTCGCTGAGCTTCTCGCAACACCGCTCTGGACCAAGACGTTGATCATGGTGCGAGCTCAGTCGCCAGAGGAGGGGAAGAGACGGATCGCCGAAAGCATGCAACGATTCTTTCCTGACGTTTCGGTCGCGGGCCTCATCAACATGGATCAGATCATCGTCGGCGGCCTCGAGGACGCCGGCGCTCTGGTAGAGGACCGGCGCACCCCGAGAATCACGCACGTTATTCATTGCGCCGCCGTGACGTCATTCTCGAACAACCCCAAGATCAGAGCTGTCAACGTCGACGCGAGCCTGAAATTCCTGCGTTATCTCTCTGAGGCGGCAGGGCTCCGGAGATTCACGAACGTCGGCACGGCGTGGTGCGTCGGCATGCGAACCTCCGAAGTGGTTCCGGAATCCGCGCAGGTCTCGGAAGGCGAACACGTCGTTCCCTATACGCAGTCGAAACTGGAATTCGAACGGAAGGCACGGTTCGAATTTCCCGGATTGAGCTTCGTGTCCGCCCGCCCGTCTATCGTGGTGGGCCATACCAAGCTCGGGACCAAGCCGTCGGGCAGCATTTACTGGGTGTTTCGCTCTACGTTTCTGCTTGGGCAGTTTACGTGTTCCTATAGCGAAAAGCTCGATGTCGTGCCCGTCGACTGGGTCGCGAACGCCGTCCTGCGGCTGGCCACGATGCCAAAGCCGAAGTTTGACCACTACCATCTCTCCACGGGCGCGGACGCGGCATCGACCATCGCGCAGATCGATGCAGCGATCGCGAGTGGGATCAATGAGACGCCGCATGGCAGCGGTGGCTATCGGCACGTAACCGCGGACGATCTGGCAAAGGCGGTCCGCAAAAATCGCGAACGGTTGGGAGAGGCCAACCCGTGGCTGCTCTCGCACGCGCTCAATATCTATGGAAAATTCGCGCAAAGCGGCACGGTTTTCGACAACCGGAATACGCTCACCGAGGGCATTCCACCGCCGCCTCCTTTCTTCAGCTACGCAGGACTTTGCGCAGCGACAGCCCAGTCGACATCGATCGCCGCGCAAATGGAGGACGATTTTAAATAGGGTATGCGCAGCCTGGCGGGGGAGGCTCACATACAGTGTGGGCCGGGGCATCCACATCCGGACGAGGACGGGTGCAGGGCCGTGCGCTGCTAAGCGAGTGCTGGAAAGAGATCGCCCCCTGGCGCGCTTTTCCGGGAGTGCTGGCCAGCAGCGAGCCTCTACGCCAAGTTCACAAACAGCTGTTACAATTGCGCTGTGCGTCCCTCGCAGCGCCAAATAGCGGAAGAGCCTCCTCTCACGACTGCGGGGAGGGCTTTCGTTTTGCTGGCGGAGTCATGGTGAGGTCCGCACGGAATTTCTTATGCAGAAGTCTTTCGCGCGTGTTCGATCGGCGAGGCGTTCCCCAAGACCATAGGTTTGGTCTGCGTTTCCTTCGCCACGGCGCGGGGAAAATGGATCTCGAAGACCGCTCCCGTGGGGAGTGCCGCACTGGCGAGTGCTGAGCCACCATGCGCTTGCGCAATGGCCTGCACGACGGCAAGGCCGAGGCCGCTGCCTCCCGTGGCGCGGGAACGCGATTCGTCTGCTCGCCAGAATGGCTCGAACACGAGTCTTTCAGCGCCTGGCGGCAGACCGGGACCGTTGTCGCACACCCGCAGGATCGCTTTGTGAAGAGTTGCGCGGGTTTCGATGCGCAGGATGCCGGGGCCGGCATAACGACGCGCATTCTCGAGAATGGCGAGCAGGGCCTGCCTCACCCGTGCGCCATCGGCTCTAACAAGGACGCGGCCCAGATCAGCGACCACGTCGATGCCGCTTTCCTTCAACTCGGGACCGACGAGGTTGACCACGGTGGCGACTTCGTCGGCGAGGTCGACGGTCTCCACCCGCAGCTCGAGCCGGCCGCTTTCGGCGAGCGTGAAGACTTTGAGATCCTCGACGATGCGCGTGAGGCTGTCCACCTGCGCCACCAGACCCCGCACCGCGGCTGCGTCCGGCGCGAACACGCCATCCATGACGCCTTGGAGACGGCCGCGGAGGATCGTCAACGGCGTTCGCAATTCGTGCGCGATAGCCACGTTCCAGGCGCGCGTCTCGGCTTCGGACTGGCTCAAATGGCTCGCCATTGCGTTGAAATCATCGACGAGCTGCCGGGTTTCGTCGAACATCGGGCCCTCGGGGGCGGCGCGCGCCGTCAAATCGCCGCGTGCGATCTGGTGGGCGGCATTGCCGACCGCTTCGAGCGGGCGGATCAGGCGGCGAGTGAAGCGCACTGCTGCCGCGACCGCGCCCACTGTGCCCACCAGCCAGAGCACGAGGAAGGCCGTCCATTCGATTGGACCCGGCCAGAAGTCGGAGAAGGTGAATTTTTGGTCGGCGTTAGCTGGGAGATCGGGCGGCGGACCGCCGAACAACATCCAGGGATCGATATAATAGAGCGCTGCATAGAATAGCGTGATGCCGGCAACCATGGTTGCGAGAGCAATGCCGGTGACCGCGGCCATCCACATCGCAAGTTGGCGATTGAGGCCTCGCGCCGATTTCATAGCAGCTCCGTTAATCGATACCCGACCCCGCGCACGCCCTCCAGGTATCCCGTCGCTCCGGCCGCTTCGAACTTGCGCCGCAGGTTGCTCGCATGGCTGTCGACGGTTCTCTCGAGGGCATCGCTGTCGGGGAAGCAGGCATCGATCAACTCCGCCCGGGTGAACACGCGCGAAGGCGCCCGCGCCATGTGCGCCAGAATCCGGAATTCGGTGAGCGTCAGATCAAGCCGAATCCGTCCCCGCTTCGCGACCTCGACGAAGGCAACATGTGCGATCTCGTCGACCTCGAGCGGCCCAACGCGCAATACCGAGGCCATCCCCTGTCCCTGCACGCGGCGCAGAACGGCCTTCACGCGCGCCACCACTTCGAGAGGGTTGAACGGCTTTACGACATAGTCGTCAGCGCCGATGCGCAGGGCCTGCAACTTGTCGAGGTCCTCATCGAGCGCCGTGACCATAATCACCGGCGTCTCACTATGCTGGCGGATCGCGGCCAGCACTTCATACCCGTCCGATTTCGGCATCTTGACATCGAGCAAGACGATATCGGGTTTCAATTTTCGATGGAGGTCGATGGCGGTGAGGCCGTCTCCCGCGCGTACGGTGCGCAGCCCCTCGCGTATGAGGTAAGCATCGAGGATGCCAGCGACTTCCGCGTCATCCTCTGCGATTAGAGCAAGGGCGTTCATTCGGTGTTCTCGCCACGACACGACCGGCTAATGACATTCTCGGCTGTTTCTGTCGAGAACGCGTCGAGAGTATGTCGAGGTCGCGCTGCCGCAGCTCGGGATTTTATCGGGCTGATGTCCGCCCGCGCGGGGTTCAGATCCCCGAGGGTTGGGAAGTATTAACTATAAGTCGCCCGAGCTTGGTCTTTACTGGATAACGCCGGTCTGTTGCCGCGCTTCAGGCCTCCGCAGCCATCAGCCAACCTGCGGAGAGGGGGGTATTACCTTTCACGGTTGGAGAGAGCGGCGCACATTGCCGATGCTGTCCCGGATCGCTCGCGGTTGGCTGACGAGAGCCGATGCCCCCGGACCGGAGGCGGATGATATTCACGCCAACGGCGTTCCCGCTTCTAGCCGACGAGACCGTGTCGAGAGCGCAGCGACACTTCGATCTACCATCCAGGAAGTGCCGATCAGGCACCACCGCCGGGTTAGAATTTCGTCGCCGCGCCGAAGCGGAAGAACTGCTCGTCGTCGTAGCTCTGCTTGGAGAGCACCTTGGCGAAGTCCATGCGGATCGGACCGACCGGCGACTGCCACATCAGGCTGGCGCCGACCGAGGAGCGAATGGCCGAGCTGTCGGCGAGGCAGACACGTGTCGTGTCGCCGGCCGCGCAACCCTGCTTGAGATTACTCACGTTCGAGCCCCACAACGAGCCAGCGTCGGCGAACACGGCACCGGAGATGCCGAGATTGTCGGGCACGAACGGGATGGGGAAGCGAATTTCCGCCGTCGTCGCCCAGTAGTACTGGCCGCCGAGTGCATTGCGGGTATTCAGGTCGCGCGGACCGTAACCGGCGCGGTCGAAGCCGCGCACCGTCTCGCCGCCCTTGAAGAAGAGGTCGATCAGGCGAACGTTCTGGCCACCCCAACCTTCGATCGCCCCGCCGACGGCGCGGGCGACGAAGGTGATGTTGTCGGTGATCGGGTAGTAGCCGCGCGCTTCCGCCGCGAGGCTGATGTACTGCACGTCACCGCCGAGACCGGCGAAGTCGGCACCGGTCTGGAACCAGAATCCCTTGGTCGGATTGCGCGGGTCGTCGCGCAAATCGTATGTCAGCGTGGTGCCGAGCATCGAGGTGTAGGAGGTTCCTTGTGCTTCACGGATGGCAAGCGAGGCGCGGGGCTGAACCTTATAGATTTCGTCGCGTGATACGGTGTACGACGTCTGCATCCAGAGCTTTTCCGAGATCGGGAAGCCCAGGCGAAGGCTGCCGCCCGTGCGCCGGCTCTCGAAGCCAGACTGTTTCGCCTGGTCGATCTGCTTGTGGAAGAGGTCGAAGCCGGCGGCGAGGTTGCGGTCGAGGAAGCGCGGCTCGGTGAAGCTGAGGTTCACCTGTTGGCGCTTGAGCGAGCCGGAAAGCTGCAGGCGCAGGAACTGGCCGTTGCCCATCAGGTTGCGCTCGGTGATCGACACGTCGCCGATCACGCCTTCCGCCGTCGAGTAGCCGGCACCGAAGGAGAGCTCGCCCGTCGACTGCTCCACCAGCTCCACGTCGAGCACGACGCGGTCCTGCGAGCTGCCCGGACGGCGCTTCACGTCGACCGCCTTGAAGAGACCGAGGTTCGTCAGGCGCTTCTTGGCCTGGTCGACCATCAGCGGGTTGTAAGCATCGCCCTCGGCCACCTTGAACTCGCGACGGATCACGTAGTCCTTCGTGCGGGTGTTGCCCGTGACGTTGATGCGCTCGATGTAAACGCGCGGGCCTTCCTCGATCACGTAGTTGAGCGCGATCTTGCGCGTGACCGGATCCGGCACGGCC
>Ga0182746_1000334_pt1 | contig 73193 bp, 63 predicted proteins | sample eDN3rd30CBELigOP_FD_128881 | JGI IMG/M metagenome (GOLD analysis project Ga0182746, IMG submission 128881) | Enriched Organic Plus compost microbial communities from Emeryville, California, USA - eDNA 3rd pass 30_C BE-Lig OP (version 2) (version 2) ...
CTTTTAAGAAACGTTCAAAGGAGACCGGCTTAAGCAGGTAATCCACTGCATCCAGTGCAAAGCCTTCTACCGCATGTTCTTTATAGGCAGTTACAAAAATTATCATGGGCGGATTGGGAAGGGTTTTTACAAACTGCAAACCACTAAGCCCGGGCATTTGTATGTCGAGAAAAATAAGATCGATTTTTTCTTTATGCAAAATATCCATGGCTTCCATTGCATTTTTGCAACGGCCCACCAGTTGAAGGAAAGGTACTTTCTGAATATTATCAACCAGCAGGTCCAGCACCAGTTTCTCATCATCTACTGCTAAGCACTTCATCATGACAGGTCCAGTTTTAAGTGAACAGAAAATATCCCGTTTTTATCTTTTATTTCCAGCAAATGCTTTCCGGGATACAAAAGCTGAAGCCTGTTCTTTACGTTCACCAGTCCAATGCCGGAAGCTTTATCTTTTGAATGATTGCTGCTGTTGTAATTATTGGTAACGGTAAAATCCAGTTTGTTTTCCCGGATGGTTAGCTGTATATGGATATAAGGTTTATCAAGCAGGCCGATACCATGCTTGAAGGCGTTCTCAATAAAAGGTATCAGCAGCATTGGTTCAATAAAGCAGCCTGGTGAAGAATTATTGATCTGTAATTTCAGTTCTGCACCTTCTCCAAACCGCAATTGCTGCAAAGCAACATAACCCTGTAGCGTTTCAATTTCGTTGTTAATGCTGATACGGTCTTTTTCTGAATCATACAACATATACCGTAATAATTCAGAAAGCCTGATCAGGGAAGGCTCCAGCAGGTCTGATCGCTGCCTGGCCAGCGATACCATATTGGTAAGCATATTAAAAAGGAAATGCGGGCTCACCTGCGAGCGAAGGAATTTTAATTCAGTAGCCAGTTGTTCTGTACGCGCTTCTTTTTCCAGCCGTTCAAACCGCAACCGGTCGCTGATAAGCCTGAAAAGAATACTGGCAAATAAAAAAGGCATCATGGAAAAGATCACGATCCTTTTTTCATCCCATGTTAACCGGAAACCGGGATCAAGCTCAAGAAGAAAAACCTTTGCAACATAAGAAAGCACCAGGATCGCAGCGATCGAAAGAATATAAAGCGGCCATCTCTTTTTTGTAAGCAGCCGCGGGTATAAAAAATAAGCATTGAAATAGAAAAAAGCAATATGATAAAGCGTTGATAAAAAGAAAAAGCTGAGTGAAAGCCGCCCTGGCGGCTGGTTCCAGAAAACGATGGTAGGGATGGCCAGCACCAGCACCCAGATAGCTGTATGCAATATTTTATTAAAGCGCTGCCGGTTCATGCTTACCATGTTTCAAAAATAATAATATGGCCGGATACCGGATGCCGCTAACTTTGTGCCAGGCATTTTAAGCTGACCTGTTCATGAGAAACACCGCGCTTCTGGTCCACACCTGCGACCGGTATGAACTTTTATACAAAGGGTTTTCTTATTTCTTCTCAAAATACTGGGACTTCAATGCTGCATGCAATTGCTATTTTGCTACTGAAGAAAAAAAAGTATCGATTAATGGATTTAAAAATCTGCAAGCAGGAAAAAGAGAGTGGGCCGACCGGCTCCTTTTTTTATTAAAGGAAAAAATAAAGGAAAAGTATGTGATCTATTTCCAGGAAGATATGTGGCTTACCCAAAAAACAGATGCCGGTTTCTTCAACCGGTTGTTTGAACTGGCAGAAAAGAACAACTGGCAAGAGGTGAAACTGCATAGTGCCGGTATTTATAAAACCCATCCTACGGATATTTATATCAATGGCTTTAATGTGGCAAGGATAGATAATGAGCAGTCTGATTTTTTAATGTCGCACCAGGTAACATTATGGAACAAAGAATTCCTGCAACGGCAATTGTATAAAGGCGAACATCCCTGGCGTAATGAAAGAAAAGCTACCAAAAGATTAAAACAGTTGTCGCCGGAAATATTCCATATTGATTATTTTGAAGAAAACGGGAACAGGGAGATCAATCTTAACAAGCAACCTGTTGCAAGAAGCGGCTATTATACTGTTTCCGTCAACGGTTCCTTCAATGATAATATCCGGAGATATATCCCTGAATTATTGATGATCGATGAGCCATACGCAAGGAAACTGGAGTATAATTATACGCATCAATTAGTACATGACGGACAGCAGCGGCCCAGGAAAACAGATATGTTTAAAAGCATCAAGGATTGGTTACTGGGAAAAGTGAGCGGCTTAAAATAAAAAAAGGGTCAGCATTGAAATGCAACCCCGTTTTAAAATCCAATATCCTATGAAAAACCAAGACAAAAATAATATCCGTTTTCAATTTTGCAATACCACGAAGTGGTAAATATTTTATTGCATTAGGGCAAAAATTATTTTATTCCGGGCATGTGTATAACCGGAACCGGGTAGCCGGTACGTTCAGATATCGTAATTTCGGTATCTAAACTGTCATAATGGAAGACGTACAGCTTACTCTCGATTTAAAGGGCCATGGAGCTTTTTTAATAAAGGGAGGTGATGAACGCATTGCTGAAATGGTGATTGCTGTTGATGATAAAAACCTTACCGTTTACCATACCGAAGTATCTCCTAAGGCAGAAGGAAAGGGACTGGCGAAAAAACTGCTTGAAACAATGGTTGCTTATGCCCGCGGGAAGAAATTGATGGTGGTCCCCCTTTGCCCCTTTGTTCATGCACAGTTCAAGCGTCACCCGGAGCTTTATTTAGATATATGGAATAAAGAAGCGGAGCAATCACACGATTAACACAAGTTCAGTACCTTGCGTCCTTCATGAAGCACCTGAAAGCCATTCAAAAATACTTTTGGAAGTACCGCGTAAGGTTGGGAGTGGGGATAATCTTCATTTTTCTTTCTAATTATTTTAACGTACTCACTCCGCAGGTAACGGGATTTGTGATCGATTTTGTGCAGCGCCGTCTTCCTGACTATCAACCGCCGAAGCGTGAACCTTCTTATGACTATCTCGTGTTGCAATTCATTGGCTGGATGAAAGGCGTATCCGGTCTTACCCGCGTGGTGGCCTGGTGCGGTATTACCATTCTTTTGCTGGCGCTGCTGCGCGGATTATTTCTTTTCCTGATGCGGCAAACGATTATTGTAATGAGCCGCCATATAGAATATGATCAGAAGAATGAAGTGTACCGCCACTACCAGCAACTGGATGCGGCTTTTTATAAGAGGAACAGTACCGGCGACCTGATGAACCGTATTGCGGAAGATGTAAGCCGCGTGCGGATGTTTTCCGGTCCTGCGATCATGTACCTGGTCAACCTGATCTCACTGATCTCCCTGGCCGTATTCTTTATGTACAAGCGCGATCCGTTGCTGACCTGGTACGTGCTGGCGCCGTTGCCGATACTGGCCGTCACTATTTATTTTGTAAATAATACGATCCATAAGAAAAGCGAACGCATCCAGGCTTCGCTTTCTGATCTCACCACCAATGCACAGGAATCTTATTCAGGCATCCGCGTGATCAAATCCTTTGTGCAGGAGAAAGCGATGCTGGGCTTCTTTACGCGCAACAGTGAAGAGTACCGGAAAAACGCCATCGGGCTGGCAAGAGTGGAAGCTGTTTATTTTCCCTCCATCACTTTGCTGATCGGTATCAGTACCCTGCTCACGATCATGATCGGCGGTCTGTATTATATCAATGGAACGCATAATGTTGGGATAGACACTATCGTGGAGTTTGTGATGTATATCAATATGCTGATGTTCCCTGTCAGCGCTATCGGGCTAACGGCGAGTATGATACAGCGTGCCGCAGCTTCGCAGAAAAGGATCAATGAATTCCTGCAAACGAAGCCGGCTATCAGGGAGCCGCTGAAAGTGGTGAAAAAGGAACTGGAGGGGAATATTGTATTTGATAAAGTGGATTTTGTTTACAGCGATACAGGCATCCGTGCCCTGCATGATTTCAACCTCACGGTGAAGAAAGGACAGAAGGTCGCGATCGTGGGGCGCACCGGCAGTGGCAAAACCACCGTGGCCCAGTTGCTGCTGCGTATGTATGATGTGACCAGCGGCAGCATTCAGTTGGATGGGGTGGACATACGGGACCTCAGTCTCCGGTCACTGCGGGAGCAGGTGAGCTATGTGCCGCAGGACGTATTTCTTTTCAGCGAAACCGTAGAGAACAATATCCGGTTTGGCCTTCAGCATGCCGATGCCGCCGACGTGGAGAAAGCCGCCTTGCAGGCCAGCGTGCACAAAGAGATACTCGGCTTTTCCGAAGGGTATAAGACCATGATAGGAGAGCGGGGCGTTACACTGAGCGGTGGCCAGAAGCAGCGGATCTCCATTGCCAGGGCGCTGATCAAAGACCCGGCCATGGTGATCTTCGACGACTGCCTGAGTGCCGTGGACGCCAAAACGGAAAAGGAGATCATTGGCAACCTGAATGATTACCTGCAGGGCAAAACAGCCATCATCATCACCCATCGTATATTTACTCTTTTTGCCTTCGACAAGATCGTGGTGCTGGAAGATGGCGAGATCGTGGAAGAGGGCACCCACAAGGAATTGCTGGCAATTCCCGGGGGATATTATGCCGGCCTCTATGCCCGCCAGCAGGAAACAGACAGGGAAAAATAAGGGAACTCCCTTAGGCACCGGAGCCTGCAGATGCTTGCAGAAATGGATTTTCGAGCTCCGGAACTAAAATATACTCTCTTTTGGCTGTTTCAAAAACATCTCTATATTTGTGACTTCATAAACCAAAGCAATTTTTTAATCTGCAAAAACATTTACTGTGGCGTACGAGAACAACGACAAGAAATTGGAAAGCATTTACAGCAAGAGAATCCGCGCAGGAAAGAGGAGAACATATTTTTTTGATGTAAGAGCAACTCGTGGTAATGATTATTACCTGACCATTACTGAGAGCCGCAAGCGGTTTGATGATAACGGTTATGACAGACATAAAGTCTTTTTGTACAAAGAGGATTTTAATAAATTTATCAAAGCATTGAATGAAGCGGTTGATTATGTGAAAACAGAATTGATGCCCGACTTCGATTTCGACGCATTCAATCATGATGAATTACCTGAAGAAGGTGGTGAAGTACTGGCAGGCAGCACAACTGCTGAGGCCGTAGAAGTGGAAGCAGAAACAAGGGAGGATATCACTCCTGCGCCCAGCGCAAACCCTTCCAATGAAGAAGTAGATAAATGGTAATCATTTAAACGAATAAGAAAACCCCGGTACAACCGGGGTTTTTGTTTTTTTATGAAGGCTTTGTGGGTAGTGTTGTTTTTCCGCGTGGAATGATCGTCATCAGATCTGGCCTGGCTCCGGGATTGGGGATAGCTCCCGCTCCAAAAGACTGAATCTTTATTCCAGCCCCGGCATTTGGCATATTGAACTCCTTCATGTCCGGAACAATGCAGGGCATATTGCCTTCGGGAGATTTATACACTTTAAGACCTGCATTATTCTTCAGCATCGGAGCATGCATTTTTAAATATTTCTCTGCTATATTTTTATTCTGTGCAGCCGCACTTAATGAAATGATCATGGCAACTACAAGCAACAGTCTTCTCATAACGAAGGTTTTCGTAAATATACAACTTTTTTAATTCCCTCCTTTTCTGAGCGCCTGCTTCCGCATATTTTTAAATGCATTGATCAGGCCGTTTGTAGAAGTGTCGTGACTTGTTACTGGCGCGTCATTTTCCAATTCAGGTAATATCTTATTGGCCAGTTGCTTGCCCAGTTCAACGCCCCATTGATCAAAGCTGAAGATATCCCAGATCACACCCTGCACGAATATCTTGTGCTCATACAAAGCAATGAGCTGGCCCAGTGTATGAGGGGTGATCTCTTTTATCAGGAAAGAATTGGTAGGCCTGTTGCCTGCAAACACTTTGAAGGGAAGCAGTTTGGCGATCTGCTCTGCGTTCAATCCCTGTTTTTCCAGTTCCCTGCCGGCTTCCTCCGGGGTTTTGCCATTCATCAGGGCTTCTGTTTGTGCGAAGAAGTTGGACAGCAGTTTTACATGATGGTCGCCGATCGGGTTATGCGATTGTGCAGGCGCAATAAAGTCACAGGGGATCATAACGGTGCCCTGATGTATCAGTTGATAAAAAGCATGCTGACCATTGGTGCCGGGTTCTCCCCAGATCACCGGCCCGGTGGCATAATTGACCGGCTTTCCGCTACGGTCTGTGCTCTTGCCATTGCTTTCCATATTGCCCTGCTGGAAATAAGCGGCAAAGCGGTGCATGTATTGATCGTAGGGGAGGATGGCTTCTGTTTGCGTGCCAAAGAAATTGGTGTACCAAAGCCCGATCAAAGCCATGAGCACCGGTATATTCTTATCAAAAGGAGTTTTACGGAAATGATTGTCGGCACTGTAGGCGCCTCTCAGCAGCAGTTCAAAATTTTTATAGCCAATGCTGAGTGAAATGGATAAACCGATCGCGCTCCAGAGTGAATAACGTCCGCCTACCCAATCCCAGAATTCAAACATGTTCCTTTTATCAATGCCAAACTTCACCACTTCTTTTTCATTGGTGGAAAGGGCCACGAAGTGTTTGGCAATATGTGCTTCATCTTTGGCTTTTTTCAGGAACCATTCTCTTGCTGTATGCGCATTGGTCATGGTTTCCTGTGTGGTAAAGGTTTTGGAAGCAATGAGGAACAGGGTACGTTCGGGTTTCACCTTTTTCAATGTTTCAACGATCTGCGTGCCATCCACATTCGATACAAAAAAGGTTTCGATATCTTCTACGAAATAGGGCTTCAGTGCTTCAGTCACCATCTGCGGGCCGAGATCACTGCCGCCGATACCTATGTTCACAATATACTTGATGCGTTTGCCGGTATAGCCCCTGTGCTCGCCGCTATGCACGTTCTCACAAAATGTTTTCATTTTGCGCAGCACTTTTTTCACTTGCGGCATCACGTCTTCACCTGCTGAAAAAACCGGCTCTTTGGAAAAATTGCGGAGGGCTGTATGCAATACGGAGCGGTGTTCTGTTTCATTGATCATATCACCACTGAACATTGCTTCAATTGACTCCTTCAGTTTGCATTCTTCTGCCAGTTGAAGCAGCAGCAATAAGGTTTTTTCAGTAATGATATTTTTGGAATAATCAAAGAGGATGTCTTCCAGGCGGAGATGGAATTTGTTGAACCGCTCTTTATCTGCCGCAAACAGGTCTTTCATTTTTAACGACTGCATCACGGTATGTTCTTCTCTCAGCAATTGCCAGCTTGCGGTTGTTGTAGGATTGATTTTTGGAAGCATTATAATGTTTTTATAGTGTTGATATAATATTGATCGTGCGTTCCACCATTTCAGGGCTGATGTCGAGATGCACTACCAGTCTTACCCGGCTGGGTGCAATGGCATAAGCCAGTATGCCTTTTTCTTTCAGACCGGCCACCAGTTGAGGTGCAGAGCCGGTTTCCTTCAGTTCAAAGATGATGATATTGGTTTCCACCGGCAACAGTTCTTTCAGCCATGGCCTTGTGCTTATCGCATCAGCGATTTGCTTTGCGTGAAGATGATCTTCTTTCAACCGGTCGATATGATGCTCCAGCGCATAAATACCGGCTGCGGCAATAAAGCCGGCCTGGCGCATGCCTCCGCCGAATACCTTGCGGTATCTCCGCGCTTTACGGACCAGTTCCTTAGTGCCCAGGAGAAGGCTGCCCACAGGGCAACCGAGGCTCTTGCTAAGGCAAACAGAGATGCTGTCAAATGTTTCTCCATATTGTTTGGCGGTCTCATTTTTGGCCACGAGGGCATTCCATAATCTTGCACCATCGAGATGGAAAGCCAGCTTATGTTCCCTGCAAACCTCGCGGACCTTCAGGATTTCTTCCCAGTTATAACAACTGCCTCCGCCGCGGTTGGAAGTATTTTCGAGTGATACCAGCCTGCTGGCAGCACGGTGAACATCATCGGGGTTGATGGCCGCTTTTACCTGCTCTGCCGTTATCCGGCCTCTGTCGCCATGCAGCAACTTCACAGAAGCGCCGGAATTAAAGGCAATGCCGCCGCCTTCGTATTGATAAATATGTGAGCTCTCATCGCAGATCACTTCATCGCCGGGCTGGGTATGGCATTTAATGGCGATCTGGTTGGTCATAGTGCCTGAAGGACAAAAAATGCCTGCTTCCATTCCGAACATGGAAGCGGCAAGTGATTCCAACTGGTTAATGGATGGATCTTCGCCAAACACATCATCGCCCACAGGAGCTTTCATCATGGCTTCGAGCATGGCCGGCGTGGGCCTGGTAACGGTATCGGACCTGTAATCGATCAGCATTGTAATTAATTTCATTGCAATATAATCAGTTCGCCCCTCAAAATAAACAGTTGGCGAAGCAGCCGCCTTCCGGTAATATTGATTTCATAATTTGGCAACATACTTATGAACCCTACTATAATTGAATATGCTATCCTGATCGGGTTTTGTATACTCTTTGGACTGCTGGGCCTGTACCTGCTGGCCAATTTCAAAAATACTTTCCGGAATATTATCAGAAATGAATGGCTGAGGCGTAATGTGCTGGTGTGGCTGATCACTTTCAGTCTTGTAGTGGCTACCACACCTATGAGCGGGGAATATTTTTATGCAGTAAGAAAATATGGCTGGGCCACTGCCATATTGGGTCAAATGATCGTGGCCACCTTCAATACGCTGATCGTCTTTAACCTGGCCTGGCTGGTAGCGGCCCATCCTTTCTTTGACCGCTTTTCATTTGCAAAACGGAAGATACTGGTATTACTTACACTGATCATCTCGTGTGTGGGAGTGAGCCTGATGGTGAAAAACCTGTTCAACAGCGATAGTGAAGAATATGTGGGGTTCTCTATTTTATCGAGCATTTACATGGCCACTGCTATCGGGCTGGTCTATATCCTGATGAGCTATCTTGACCTGGAACGGAAGAGGAAATTTGATGAAAAGGAACTGGAATTAAGCCGGCTGCGGGAATTAAAAACAAAAGCGGAACTGGATGCCCTTCATTCAAAAGTGAACCCGCATTTTCTTTACAATGCGCTCAACTCCATTGCTGATCTTTCCATCACCGATGGAAAAAAAGCAAGGGGGATGACCGTAGCGCTTGCCGATCTGTTTCGTTACAGCATTAATTACAGCAATAATAATTTTTCCACGGTACGGGAAGAAGTAGAAATGGCAGAAGTGTACCTGCAGATAGAAAAGATCCGTTTCGAAGATCAGTTGACCTACACAATAGAAGTGAAGGATGAAGTGGCACATTATCTGTTGCCCCGTTTCATGTTGCAACCGCTTATGGAGAATGCTGTAAAGCATGGATTGAAAGCAACCGGCAGGTTGACGGAGATAAGCCTTGATATCCGGATGGAGCAGGACGTGCTGGTAATTCATATTTCAGATAATGGGCCCTTATTCCCTGATGAGTTAAAACCGGGATACGGCGTAAAAAGTGTATATGACAAGCTTGATCTTCTTTTTCCGGATAATTATGAGATCCATTTCAGCAATCAGCCCCGGAAAGAAGTGGTTGTTTATATCAAAAAACTATTGAAAAATGAGCCAGGTATTTAGAGCCATACTGATTGATGATGAACCGGCCGCCCGCCGGCTGATGAGAAACCTGCTGCTGGAACATGCAGCATTGGTGCAGGTAGTGGGCGAAGCCGGCACAGGCCAGGAAGCGATCAGCCAGATAGAAGCTTTGCAGCCTGATCTTATTTTTCTCGACATCCAGATGCCCGACCTTACCGGTTTTGAAGTGATCGAAAGATTAAACCATAAACCCAATATCATTTTTACCACAGCGTATGAGCAATATGCGATCAAGGCATTTGAAACTTTTTCCATCGATTACCTGCTGAAGCCGATCAAAGAAGAAAGGCTGGAGCAAAGCATGGAGAAACTAAAGCATTTTGGCCGGCTCAATACAGTGATCGATGTACCAGGCCTGCAGGAGATCATCCGGCAGATACAGGCGCCCAAGCAAGCCACTGCATTATCTATCCGTACAGGCGACCGCATCATCCTGCTGCGTTACGAACAGATCGTGTACCTGGAAGCGCAGGATAAATATGTATATATCTATACAACAGATGGACAAAAGCACCTGACCGATCAAACGCTTACAGCTCTCGCAGAAAAACTGCCTCCCTGTTTTTTCCGCATCCAGAAATCCTATCTTATTAATAAGGACAGGATCAAAGAAATGCACCGGCATTTCAACGGACGCTATCTTTTTATCATGGATGATAAAGCCAGCAACAGGCTTACTTCGGGAAGGACGTATTATGAAGATATTAAGGCAGAATTTGGATTGTAACAGAGACGGTTCAGAGTCGGGAGTCGATTCAGAGTCGGGAGTCGGTAGTCAGGAGTCTGGAGTGGGGAACCCTCCGAATCTATTAACAGGCTTTACGATATCGAAATGACTGCATAAATCATAGTAAACTTCGGACTACCGACTCCTGACTATCGACTCCCGACTGTGGAGGATAAGAAGAAATGAGAATCATTTCCTCTTATCCTCCACATCTTCCCTCCATCCCAAAAAACTCCCTACCTGTAACCAGGCCCATCCCTCTGCGTCCCATTTGAAACAGTTTTTAAGGCGGCCGTTTATCACTGATTAATGCCGTTCGATTTAAAACAATGTTCTTGGCATTGCAAAGTACCTACCTTTGGACTGTAATAATTAACAACAAGTACTAATTATATAAAACCATTGTGATGAGAAAACTTTTATCCTTATTGATCCTGGCTTTAACAACCTTATCCTTAGCCAGTTACGCCCAGGTTAAAACCGGGAAGATCAGCGGTACTGTAATTGACGGCAGTACCAAAATCATTGAATCAGCAACTATTACCTTGCTGAATGCCAAGGATTCAGCCATTGTGAAAATGAGCGTGGCTGACAAAACTGGCAAATACGAATTTGATAATGTACCGGAAGGACGCTATATCGTAGCCATTTCTGCGGTAGGCCACGACAAGGGCTTTTCAGAAGTGGTAGAGGTTTCCGGCTCTTCCAATACGGTGGTAAAGACCATTGAACTGGTGCCTCATGCCCAGGCAATGAGCGGCGTGACCGTTACCGCCAAAAAACCTGCTATTGAACAAAAGCCCGGTAAAATGGTGGTGAATGTAGACGCTTCGCCTACCAATGCCGGTCTAAATGCCCTGGAGCTGCTGGAAAAATCACCCGGCGTTACTGTCGATAACGATGGAAATATCAGCGTAAAAGGAAAGCAGGGTGTGCTGATCCTGATCGATGGCAAACCCACTTATATGAGTGGCGCCGACCTTACTGCCTTGCTGAAAAACATGCAGAGCACCAGCCTCGATCAGATAGAGATCATGACCAACCCCCCGGCCAAATATGATGCATCCGGCAATTCAGGTATCATCAATATCAAAACCAAAAAAGGCATTGTAAAAGGCATGAACGGTAATGCCAACCTGGGTTACACACAAGGACAATATGGCCGCGTCAATGGCGGTGTGAACCTTAACTACCGCAATAATAAACTGAACGTGTTTGGCGGTTACAATGGCGGAACATACGAAGGATACAACAGGCTGCTGATCGACCGCAGAATGTATGCAGCCGATAAAGTGACCATACTGCGCACGATCGATCAGAACTCGAGACCGCATTTTGAGGGTGTATACCATAATGTGAAAGCCGGTGTGGATTATTATTTCTCTAAAAAAGATGTGGCAGGAGTAGTGGTGAACGGAAGTTTCAACAACAATGATGAAGATCCTTACAGCCTGACCAATATCCGTAACAACACCGGATTGATCACCAATAAACTGGAATCAATAGCAAATAACAATCGCAAGTCATCCAATCTCACTACCAATTTCAACTATAAACATACATTCGACTCAACCGGCCGTGAGATCAGTGCTGACCTTGACTATGCTTACTATAACAATAAAAGCAGGACAAGTCTTACCACTAAAAGTTTCGACGGCAATAACCACCAGGATGCTCCTGATGTGCTTCTGACAGGTAATATCCCTTCCGATATCAGGATATACAGCGCCAAAGTGGATTATGTACACCCTTTCAAAAATGGCCTCAGACTGGAAGCCGGTGCAAAAACAAGTGTGGTGAAGACTGACAATAAAGTGAATTACCTGCGTGATGGTTTGGACGCAGTTGACCGTAACAACCATTTCCTTTATGATGAGAACATCAATGCCGCTTATGCCATTCTTTCCCGCTCCATCAAAAAATGGGAACTGACTGCAGGATTGCGCATGGAGAATACGATCGCCAAAGGTCATCAGATCAGCAATGACTCTTCTTTCAAACGTAATTATACCAACCTGTTCCCCAATGTTGGTGCAGGCTATAACATGAATGAAAAGAACCAGTTCAACCTGAGCTACAGCCGCCGGATCTCCCGTCCTGATTATGATGATCTGAACCCGTTCATTTTCTTCCTGGATTCATTGACTTACGGACAGGGTAATCCTTATCTGCAGCCGCAGTTCACCGACAACTTTGAGTTCAGCCATACTTACAACAGGTTCTTAACAACAACCATCAACTATACCAATACTACCGATATCATTACTGATCTGCTGAAACAGAACACCGAGAAGAATACCACGTACCAGACCAAAGACAATTTCAGCAGCATGAAGCAGTGGGGTATCTCCGTAATGGCAAATGTGCCGATCACAAAATGGTGGAGCGCTAATATCTATACCAATGTATTCCATAACGATTATTCAGGTCTTTATAACAATGACCCGGTTAAAGTGGAGTTTACCAGCTTCCTGGGCAATGTCACCAACTCTTTCATTCTGGGCAAGGGCTGGAATGCTGAGTTGAGCGGCTGGTATCGCAGCAAAGCTGCAGAAGGCATCCTGGTGGCAAATGATATGGGCGCCATGAACGCTGCAATTACCAAACAGTTGTTCGATAAAAAAGCAACCCTGAAACTGGGCGTACGTGATATCCTGTGGACACAAAAGTTCAGCGGTTATGCCAAATACAGCGACGTCAATGTTGATATCAGCAGCCGTCGCGACAGCCGCCAGTTCAACCTTAGCTTCAGCTACCGCTTTGGCAAGAAGAATATCGCACCAGCCCGCAGGAAAACAGGTGGTGCAGATGATGAGCAGAACAGGGTGAAATCAGGGGAAGGGAATTAGGGAGAGTCGGGAGTCTATAGTCAGGAGTCGGGAGTATGGAATTTCACTTAATTTATTACGGTACTTCGATACTGTAAAATCTATTACTGCATTCAGAAAATTCATACTCCTGACTCCCGACTCTGGAAACCACTCATCCACGTTTCGCTTATACTGTATAATCGCCCTTTAACCTCTTATCTTCCGGGCTTGTCATTTTCGGGTGGTTTTTTTGTAGCGTATTGGTGAAATTCGTGCAACAATTGATCAATATTTAAGACGTTACTTATAATAAGTTTTCTCATGTGTACTTACCGTCCTCCTTTTCTTGGGAGGACTTTTTATTTTTGCATGCTCGGGCGGGCGTAGTATCTTGTATGATACAATTGAGTCAATTTAATTAATCATTTTAAAAACTGTTTGCTATGCCTTCATTTGATATTGTAAGCAAAGTAGACGCACAGGCATTGGACAATGCTGTGAATGTTGTTACCAAAGAAATAACCAACCGTTTCGATTTTAAAGGAAGTCATGTGGTGATCAATCTCAATAAAAAAGAGTACAAGCTCAATATCGAGACCGACGACGATATGAAAATGCGTCAGTTGGTGGATGTGTTGATCAGCCGGGCGCATAAGCAGGGGATAGCGCCTGAGGCATTTGATCTTTCAAAAGAAGGCGCACAAAGCGGCAAGGTCTGGAAAAAGGAAGTGCAGGTGCGCAATGGCCTGAGGCAGGAAGATGCCAAAAAGATCGTAAAGCTGATCAAGGATGCAGGGCTCAAAGTGCAGGCGTCTATTAATGATGATCTGGTGAGGGTAACAGGAAAAAAGATCGATGATCTGCAAACCGTGATCCAGGCTTCCAAGACCTGGGACCTGGGAGTGCCCCTGCAATATGAAAATATGCGTTCATAAACTGTGCATAACCCTTGCGGGAAGCCGGTTTCCGGTGGATAACCAGGTGCAGAACGGGTGCATATTCAAAGGTCAAAAAATTTGGAAAGGGGGATAGTGATGAGCTATCTTTAATGAACAATCGTTGCAGGAAATCTGGAAACAGAAAGAATGCAACAGGAATTGCGAAAATCTGTAAAAGGATGGAAGCAGTTTCAAGAAGCATCGGGTAAGTTAATAAACGGGCGAAAGCTTGATTATCAACAAACTTGGTGCTTTTTTATTTGTATAATGTTGACCGACGGCCAATATTTTTAGATATCCGGTCAACACAACGAGCAGCAGTCAACGATTTCAAGCCAATTAGATTTGGCAATCCCACACTCCCTGCCTACCTTTGCCCACTTAAATTTTTTACTTCATCAGTACGGCAAAATCCGTGCGGCCTTAAAAATCATTTAGTTATGAAAAAAGGTATCCATCCCTCCAGCTACCGGTTGGTTGTTTTCAAAGACATGAGCAATGGTCATTCATTCCTTAGCCGTTCTACTGCAGGGTCAAAAGAAACTGTGAAATGGGAAGATGGGAATGAATATCCCCTGATCAAACTGGAGATCTCCAGCACATCCCACCCCTTCTTTACCGGTAAAAACGTACTGGTAGACACAGCAGGACGTATAGATAAATTCAAGAAGAAATACGAAAAGAAAAAATAATTCTTTAGCTTTAGTTCAGACAACCCTGAACTCAGCATAAAAGTTTTGTTTTTCATGGCTATACTTTAGGCCTCCTGATTCCTCAGGGGGCCTTTCTTTTGACGGAGTTTTGTTGCTTGTTGTCCGATGTCCGTTGCCCGGTACACGAACCGAATCAGTAGCTTCTTCTCCATTGTCACCCCGGCCCTGGTTCAGTAAGCGTACTGGTTTAAAGAATATAAGAGCCGGGGTCTCCCCGCGCTGCACTTGCCTCAAATCTGTAAGGCATTATGCTTAGAAAATACTGCAGAAGGGGGAGACCCCGGATCTTAGCGAACTATAGTAGCAAGTGTACTAAACCTGGTCCGGGGTGACAATGGAGAAGGGACTACTGATCCCGGCTTGCATGTTAACGGCCACTCGGCCGACGAGCATCGACCATCGATCATTCGGTCAACTGACAACGAGCAACGGTCAACGCCTCCGCCACCATCTGTCATCAATTTAGTATCTTGGCAGGGTGAACAAAATCATCTTTACAGAAGAGTTCTGCCAGCCGGAGAATCTCTATCCCTTCACATTGACCCGCAAATGCCAGGATATTCGCCTGGGCATTCTCACCATCCGCGAGAAATGGGAGAAAATGACCGGCTTTTCCTCTTTTGATAAGAACGAAGATGATTATAAAGACCTTGACAGGGCGATCAATGTAGATACGATCGATAAGCAGGATACCTGCTATATGGTCCATGGTAATGTATTACCAACTCCCGCGCTGGTAAAAAAAATGAAAAAGCTTCGCAATGGTGAATTCATTGTTGCCAATGGCAGCTCCGGCATTGTATTTTGTTTCACCCGGAAAGAAATAAAAGAGAAACATCGCATACACGTGACGCAGGCAGTGGAACTGCAGGAAGAAATAAAAGAGATCAAATATCCCTGGCATATTTTCCAGATGAATGACTGGGCCATCCGCCAGGATTTTGCTTTGCTTACCAGTAAGCGCCGTTCGCAACCCATTCATCAATCCAATCAGGTAGTTAACCGGAAAGATATTTTTCTGGAAAAAGGAGCGAAACTGCGGCATTGCATACTGAATGCTTCCACCGGCCCTATCTATATTGGCAGGAATGCGGAGATCATGGAAGGCTCCATTGTCCGCGGGCCTTTTGCAATGGGTGAAGGTTCTTTGCTCAAGCTTGGTACAAAAGTGTACGGCGCCACCACGCTGGGGCCTTATTGCGTGGGAGGTGGAGAGATCAAGAATTCAGTATTGTTCGGCTATTCCAATAAAGCACATGATGGTTATCTTGGAGATTCCGTGATAGGAGAGTGGTGCAATATGGGCGCAGGCACCACCAATTCCAATTTAAAGAACAATGCCGGTAATGTAAGGGTATGGACACCCAACGGCCAACTGAATGCAGGAATGAAATGCGGCGTGCTGATGGGCGATTATTCACGCACTGCCATCAACACTTCCATCAATACCGGCACGGTGATCAGCGTTTGCTGCCATGTGTCCGGAGCAGGATTGACGCCCAAATATATTCCTGCTTTTTCCTGGGGCAGTGAAGGTGTGGACCGCTATGCTTTTGACAAAGCACTGATTGATGTGGAAGGTTGGAAAAAACTGAAAGGGCATACCATTTCCGACAATGAGAAAAGTATTCTGAAATATATCTTTGAACATTTTTAATAAATAAACTTTTAATCAATTCAATGCTTATGAGAAAGCAGATCGCTGCAGCTAACTGGAAGATGAACCTGAGTTTTCAGCAAGGAGAAAAATTACTGGATGAAATTCTTACAGCCAAGATCGCTTTAGCAGATCACCAGGAGGTGATTTTTGCAGTGCCTTATCCTTATCTCCTGATGACAAGAAGTGAAGTGGCGGAAGATAAAAATTATTACACGGCTGCTCAAAACTGTTATCATAAAAAATCAGGCGCCTATACCGGTGAAGTATCTGCCGAAATGCTGCATTCCATTGGGGTGCCTTACTGCGTGATCGGCCATAGTGAGCGCCGCGAATATTTCAATGAATCCAATGCTATACTGGCTGATAAACTGAACCTCTGCCTGGAAAATTTTATCACGCCGATCTTTTGCTGCGGAGAGCCACTGTCCATCCGTGAGCAGGGAACGCAGAACGAATTTGTGGCTACACAATTGAAGGAATCATTATACCATCTTCCTGCTGAAAAAATAAAAGATATCGTGATCGCTTATGAACCGATCTGGGCGATCGGCACAGGTAAGACCGCTACTACGGAACAGGCGCAGGAAATGCACGCTTATCTGCGGTCTGCACTGGCTGCGCAATATGGAAAGGATATAGCAGCGCAAATATCCATTCTTTATGGCGGAAGCGTTAAGGCCAATAATGCAAAGGAATTGTTCAGTTGCCCTGATGTGGATGGTGGACTTGTTGGAGGAGCGTCCCTGGTGGCAGCAGACTTTATCGAGATTATCAAAGCGCTTAAATAAACCAGGCGTTCGTTTTGAGCAGGGCACAGGCTTGGCCCTGCTCAAAACATATTATCTACAGGAATGACCGTTCAGCGTTTATTATATCAAAGTCTGCTATGGCGGGGCATTTATCTGGTTTCATTACTGCTGTTGAATGTCCTGGTAAGCCGTTTATATGGTGCTGCAGGCAGCGGCTGGATATTTTATCTTTCAAGCATCTATGCACTGTTCATCCTGCTATGCAGCTTCAGCCTGGAAACGGCTATGGGGTACTATCTTGCTAATAAACGGATACCTGCACCGCAATTATTTTTCATTTCCCTGGTCTGGGTGTTGATAGCCGGTTTGCTTACCTGGTGGCTGGCAGGGTCTTATTTTCAGCAACTGAACCAACAACTGGAGCCAGGGAAATTTGTTAAAGTATCCATTGCATTCGTGGCCGGCAATCTCCTGATCACTTTTTTTACTGCGCTTTTTTATGCAGAAAAGAAAGTGGCCTTGCCTAATATTGTTCTTGCTGCGATCAATCTTTTGCTGATTGCCTTTGGAGGATGGTTGTATAAAAAAGGTGCAGCAGAAAATCTGTTGCAGTTTATCGATGTTTATTTTTTTTCCTTCCTTGCAGCAGGTATTCTTTTAGCACTGATGTTTATTATCCGGAAGGAAAACAGGAAAGAAACTTTTCTGCCATCACCCTCCATGCTGCGTGTATTATTCCGTTATTCCTTTTTGGCTTTTATAGCCAATACCATCAGTTTTATTTTATTCAGGGTTGATTATTTTTTTGTTGACAGGTTTTGTGATGATACGGCACTGGGGAATTATATACAGGTTTCAAAGCTTACACAACTTTTCTTTGTTATACCTGGTATTCTTGCCAGTGCGGTATTTCCTTTAACAGCAGGTGGCCAAAGGGAAGAGGTGAACAGGAACCTGCCTGTATTGTCCCGCATGATCATCCTGTTATTTGGCACTGGTTGTATTTTGCTGGCCATTGCCGGTAAATGGTTATTCCCTGCTGTGTTCGGGCAAAGCTTTAATATGATGTATCTTCCTTTTTTATTGATGATACCGGGTATACTGGCCATCTGCCTGATATATCCCGTTACTTCCTATTATGCAGGAAAGAACAGGATAAAGGAGAACATCAAAGGTTCGCTTCTTGCTACCGCATTATTGATAGCAGGCGATCTGGTACTGGTGCCATTGTATGGGATAAATGGAGCTGCACTGGTTTGCAGCCTGAGCTATATGTTGTATGGCGCATACATGGTAGCAAGGTTCAGCCAGGAATATGGTGTAAGGCTGAGTGATTTTTTTATTATCCGGAAAACCGATCTTTATCTGATCCTTAAACTTTTAAATAAGCGATGGACCTGAATTCGGATATGTATCTCAACGGGCAGTACCTGCAAAACAATCCAACCTGGGATGTGGAAGACAGTCCCTGGAAGGCAAAGGTGGTCCATGAACTGCTTAAGCGAAATAATGTCCGGGCAAAAGATATCGTGGAAATAGGTTGTGGTGCCGGAGGCATACTGGAACAATTGGCCCTGTTGGAGCCTTCTGTTGAACAACTAAGGGGATATGATATTTCTCCCCAGGCTATTGAACTGGCAAAGAAAAAGGAAACCGAAAATATCCGTTTTTATCAGCAGAATTTCCTGGAAGGAAATGAAACAGGCGAACTGTTGCTGGTCATTGATGTGGTGGAACATATTGCCGATTATTACGGGTTTCTTGAAAAGCTGAAGAGAAAAGGCAGGCAGTTCGTATTTCATATCCCTCTGGATGCATCCTGCCGCAGTTTGCTGAAACCGTGGATCCTCAAACAACAACGGGACACGGTAGGGCATCTGCATTATTTTTCAGAAGAAATGGTGCTATGGTTTTTGAAAGATACCCGTTATGAAATCGTTGATTGGGTATATACAAAACCGGTATCTGATACACAGCCATCACGTTCTTTTATGCGGAGTGTAAAGAAAAACCTGCGGAATATCTCGTTTTCCCTAAACAAGCCATTAAGTGTAAAATTATGGGGAGGATATTCCATGATGGTCCTGGCTCAATAATATTTTATGAAAAGAATTCTCTGGCTTGCCAGTTGGTATCCTAATCGTTTAGCGCCTTTAAATGCTGATTTTATACAACGGCATGCAAGGGCCGTGAGCCTGTATCATGAAGTGGATACCATTTTTGTGGTAAGGGATGCAGAGGGTAAGGTTACAAAGAGCGTGAAGCAGGAGATAATAAAAGAAGGACAACTGACGCAACATATCATTTATTATTATTCTCCAAAAATCATAATCCCGGTAGCAGACAGGCTTTTTTCCCAATTGAAATATGAGCGTCTGTTTAAAAAATATATCCGCCAGTATATCAGCGAAAGGGGCTTGCCCCCGTTGGTTCATCTTCATGTAGGAATGAAAGCCGGTTTACTGGCAATATGGTTGAAACGGAAATATAATATCCCTTACATTGTTACAGAGCACTGGACCGGTTTTTTACTCGAAGCGGCCGACCGGTTTGAAGGGCTTTCCTTTTACCTGCAAAAAAAATGGAAACAAGTATGGGCAGAGGCGGCCGGCATAAGCGCTGTATCTGCTTATCTGTGCAAGCATTTAAGTGCTTTGTCAGTGAACAGGCCCCCGGTAAAGATCATTCCCAATGTGGTAGACACTACGATATTTTACCCCGTAGAAAAAGAAAAGAGGGATATCACGCAATTCATTCATGTATCTGAGTTGGGATTTCAGAAAAATCCAGAAGCAATGCTGGAAGCTTTTGCGATGGTAAAGAAAATAAACCCTTCTTTTCAACTGACTGTTTTTGGGCCGCATAATGAACAGATACATTCCCTGATAAAAAAGATGGGATTGACTGAGCAGGTCAGTTTACATGCTGAAGTATCTCAGCCGGAACTGGCCAAATATATACGCCAATCAGATGCGTTGATTTTATATTCACGTTATGAAACCTTTGGTTGCGTTGTGATAGAGGCCCAGGCAAGCGGCGTACCGGTGATCGTAAGTGATATTCCGGTGATGCATGAACTGGTGCAGGAAGGTAAAAACGGGATTTTAGTAAAACCGGATGATCCTGCTGCACTTGCAGAAAAGATCGGTTGGTTTATAGGGAATCAGGCAGCGTTTGATAAGGCAGCCATTGCCGAAGAAACTGCTATAAAATATAATTATGCTATAACAGGTAAAATGTTTTCCGGATGGTATGCCGGCTTTGTTACGGCATCATGAGCCTATGAGCAGAAAAAACCATTATATCGTTGTTGTATTGCTTTTCGCGGTATATCTTATCAATGGGTTGATAGCGATTCCCCGGCTTTCTATTACCAGTGATGAAGGGGACCATCTGCTCTATGGTATCCGTGTTCTCCAACTGCATCCTGAAAAAGTACGTCCTTTCGAGGATGCCAGCACTATGCCCATATCAGCGCTGAATGCCCTGCCAAGGGCAGTGGAGCAGGTAACAGCCAGTGAAAAACTGGTTAAAACAGACGGTGGCGTTTCGGATATTTTTTCAGGAAGATATATCACTTTGTTGGTTTGCCTGCTGGTAGGCTTGTTCATTCATAAATGGTCGAAAGAATTGGCGGGTGAAAATGCAGCATTGTTCTCGTTATTTCTTTTTGTATTCTGTCCCAATCTCAATGCTAATAATTATCTGTTGACAACAGATTCCTACTCGGCTTTGCTGACCTTATTGACGGGATATTATTTCTATCGTTTTCTCCAGCACTCCGGCTGGAAGGATTTTATTTTATTCAGCGCCTTTATTGGGATTTCACAGGCCACGAAGCAATCATTGATATTGTTGTTTTTCTTTTTTGGAGTATTGTCGTTGGTCATATTGATAAAAAGGGGCAGTCTGTTTAGCAGGTTCAGGATAAACCTGGGAAGGCTGTTGGCACTCACAGGAATTGTATTGTTGATGATCAACATTGCCTTTCTGTTCAACGGCACTGGCCGTCCGCTGGATGCCTATCATTTCAGCAGCAATTTTTTTATCAGAATGAAAGCTTGGCCACTGATCAGTCATTTGCCAATGCCTTTGCCCGTCCCTTTTCTGGAAGGCTTTGACCAGGTTAAATATATGTTGAGCCTCGGCAGTGGCCATGAAGAAACATCGGCCAGATCGTATCTTTTCGGCAGCTATTTTACCGGTAAAGGAGTGTGGTATTATTATCCTTGTGTGATCCTCTTCAAAACACCGCTGAGCATCTGGGTGTCTCTTTGTTTACTGGGAGTGCAAATGATACGTAAGAAAATAAAGGATACAAATGGGACCGGCTATCCTTTATTGCTGGCCTTCTTTTTTGTGGCCATGGTAATGCTGCTGAATACATCGCAGCACAGCATCAGACATCTGTTGATGATATACCCGCTGATATATGTCAGTCTTGGCAGCCTGGCGGCTTCTTCTTTTCGTGGAAAGAAATATTATTTTGGAGTGATCGTACTTTATAGCATCAGTACATTTTATTATTATTTTCCCAACCTGGTGTCTTATACCAACGAACTGTTATGGAATAAAACAAACGTATATAAAACTATTGCCAGCTCAAATATAGATTATGGCCAATGTTCTCTTTTTGCTGAAGAATACCTGCGCCGGAATCCAGGTGTGCAATGGGCACCGCTTCAACCGGCTGCCGGAAAGTTTATTATTGGTATAAATAATTACCTGGACCTGCGGGGCTCAGGCGAATATGCCTGGCTGCGTAATTTTAAACCTGAACAGCAGGTAGATCATTGTTACCTGTTCTTTAATGTTACGGAAGAAGCGTTAAAAGCAAAAGGGTTGAAATGAGCGAAATTACTTCATCCATATTTGTGATCGTGCCATGTTATAATGAGGCAACAGTCATCCGGGATACGGTCGGCCGTTTGCTCGCGAAAGGATACCAGGTAGTGGTGGTGGATGATGCTTCGTTAGACAATACAAAAGATTCATTGAGCGGCCTGGCGGTATATTATATCCGGCATGAAGTCAATCTTGGTCAGGGCGCGGCTCTTCAAACAGGGATTGAATTTGCCCTACAGGCCGGTGCAGCCAGGCTGGTCACTTTTGATGCAGACGGGCAGCATGATGTGAATGATATAGCTTTGATGATGGAACTGCTGGATAAAGAGAAAGCAGGTATTGTTTTCGGATCCAGGTTCCTCACCGGGGCAAGCGCCAATATTTCCCTGTCGAGAAAGATCGTATTGAGATCAGCCCGGTTGGTGAATTATTTTGCATCCGGTATCCTGCTCACCGATGCCAATAATGGCCTGCGCGTAATGACAAGGGATGCTGCATTAAAGATGCAGATCACGGAAAACCGCAGCACCCATTCTGCACAGATACAGGATATGGTAAGGCAAAACAGGATCAGCTATGCAGAATGCCCGGTGAATATATCCTATACAGATTATTCCCGGCGTAAAGGCCTCAAGAATATCGCCAGCATCCGTATCTTGTATGAAATGATACTTTTTAAAATATTCCGCTGATGTCACCCATACAGATCATACTTATTTCAGGAGTGGTTTTTATAACCCTTTACCTGTATCTGAGGCTTCGCAGCAACCTCATTGATGCCATCCTGATCTTTCTTTTTTTCGGCGGGGCCATATTCTTCATCTTGTTTCCCGACGCCACTACTTCCATAGCTCAACGGTTGGGAGTAAAAAGAGGGGTTAATCTTGTTTTTTATGTAACCATCTTATTCCTGTTCTTTCTTATCCTTAAATTATATTCCCGTATAAGGAAGCTGGAAAAGAAATTTACAGAGATCGTGAGGGACAAAGGAATAGAAAAAGCAGAGTTCCTGGAAAAGAAACAATAAGCAAAAGCCCTTCCTGGTATCAGAAAGGGCTTTGGTATAAACAGGTAAAAGATCAGAATTTCAATTTCTTCATGTACTCCGCATCATCTTTGGTGGCTTCCAGTGGGGTAGTGCCTGCATATTTTTCCTGCTCTACAATATAATACTGCATGCCGGTTTTCTTTGCCGTCTTTAATATTTTAGCAAAGTCGATGCTGCCAACGCCCAGTGTGCAGCTATCTGCTGCTTCTGTTGCATTTTTGGTGCGGTCTTTTACATGGCAGGCGCGGAATCGGTCCTTATATCTTTTTAACCATTCTTCCGGGTCCTGTCCGGCAGTGACCACCCAGTAAATATCCATTTCAAAATCAACCAGGGCAGGATCGGTGCCTTTCATCAACACGTCTTGTGGAAACTGGCCTTCCTGTTGTTTGAAGGTGTAGTCATGGTTATGATAGGCAAAGCGGATACCGTTCTTTTTGCAGATCTCTCCTTTTGCATTGAATTCATCTGCGATCTTCCTGTAATCGTCCAGTGATTTTTGCGGTCCTTTGTAAGGACAGATCAGGTATTTCATACCGATAGCGGCTGCTTCTGCTGCCTTTTGTTCAAAGTCTTTATTGATATCGCAATGGCTGGAGATGAATTCCATACCCAGATCATCCATATACTTTTTAAAATCTGTGTTGCTCATGCCCCAGAATAAACCCTGCGCTCCTTCGTATCCTTCTATTTGCTTGTAGCCAAAAGAAGCTACCTGCTGCAGAATACCTTTAGGGTCTTTGGGTAGATCATCCCGCAACGTATATAATTGCAGACCGAATTTGCTTAATGTTTTTGCTTCTTCTTCTTTCGACATGAGTTTGCAGGCCGCAGGTGCGATTGCCAGGCCCAGGGCAAGATTACTGCTTAATCGTAAGAAATCTCTGCGTTTATAATTCATTGGTAAAGATTTTTGAATATTGAGTTTTATCAGATCGCCCAGGCTTTATCTCCTTTTTTATAAGGGAAATTACCGTCATATTTTCCGGGGACCGGCATATAACGCAATGCTTTCGTTGCGCCAGGTTTGGAAGTGAAATAGCCTGTGATGGTAAGTTGTTTCATCATCGTGAAATAATGAGGTTCCATTCTTTCCTTTTTGAAAGCTGTATTGCCTTTGGCTTTTTCTTCTTTTTCCTTTTCATTTTGTGCTTTGTCAAACTCTCCTTTTTTCTTCTGATATTCTTTGGCTTCCGCATCGAGGCTTTGCAACAACTGTAGACGCTGCTCATGAGTAGCTTTCATAAAGCTGGTCTTATGCATCGCCTCGCAGGCTTCGTTCAGTTTGCTGATGCCTTCATGGAATGTTTTCTGGTCATCTTCATCATAGCAATCGTCTACCATCACTTTCATGAACTTTCCTATCTCTGTTTCTTTGGCACCTGGTGTCTGGGTTTTGGGTAAGATCGTTTCGCCTACTTCATCCAGAAAGGCAATATCACTTTCGGTAAAAGTGGTGCCACCCAGTTTGGGTTCATTCTTACAACCGGTAAGGAACATTTCTCCGCCGATCAGTGCGGAGCCGGTAGCAAGAGCGATCAGTTTTAAAAGTTCTCTGCGTTCCATATAAGAAGTTTGTCGTTTTGTGGTTAAAGGTTTCCTTTCTTCAGTTCGCTTACTGCATAATCCGCTGCCCTTGCTGTGAGCGCCATATAGGTCAGTGAAGGGTTCACGCAGGAAGCGGATGTCATACAGGCACCGTCGGTCACGAATACATTCAAGGCGTCCCATACCTGGTTATGCCCATTGAGCACAGAGGTTTTTGGATCGCGGCCCATGCGTGCTGTGCCCATTTCATGGATGCCCATGCCTACCTGGTATTCTGAATCATAAGTGTACACGTCTTTCACACCGGCGGCTTCCAGCATTTCTTTGGCGTCGGCGATCATGTCTTTTCGCATTTTCAGCTCATTCTCTTTGATCTCCACGTCCATGTTCAGTACAGGAAGTCCCCATTTGTCTTTTACGTTTTTATCCAGTGAAATTTTATTGTCATGATAAGGAAGCATCTCTCCAAAACCGGTCATGCCCATGCTCCAGTTGCCGGGTTCGCTGAGAGCATCTTTGAACTCGCCGCCGATCGTAAGCTCAGCTACTTTGCTGCCCCAGCCACTGCGGCCAGCACCGCCCTGGTAACCAAAACCGCGTACATAATCACGTTTATCGTTATAGACGTTACGGAAGCGGGGAATATAAATGCCTGTGGGCCTGTATCCGAAAATATATTTGTCGTCGTAGCCATCCACTCTTCCGCTCGCACCGCAACGGAAATGGTGATCCATTACATTATGGCCCAGTTCACCGCTGCTGCTGCCTAATCCATCAGGCCAGATATCTGTAGCAGAGTTCATCAGCACCCAGGCAGAGTTGAAAGCGGATGCATTCAGGAAAATTATTTTGGCTTTGTACTCGTAAGTCTTGTTGGTTTCTGCGTCCAGCACTTCCACACCGGTCGCTTTTTTGGTGTCTTTATCATACAGCACTTTGGTCACAATGGAGAAGGGACGCAAGGTGAGATTACCTGTTGCCATAGCTGCAGGCAGGGTAGCAGATTGTGTGCTGAAGTAAGCGCCATAGGGGCAACCTCTCCAGCATCTGTTGCGGTACTGGCAATTGGTACGGTTTTGCTCAGGCCTTGGCTCAGTGATATTGGCCGAGCGGCCGATAAACATATGACGCTGGCCTTTATAATGTTCTTTGATACGGGCAGCCACGTCTTTTTCCACAATATTCATTTCCATGGCAGGAAGGAATTCACCATCGGGCAACACATCCAATCCTTCCTTACTGCCTTGTATGCCGGCAAATTTTTCAGCATAGCCATACCAGGGAGCCACATCTTCATAGCGGATAGGCCAGTCGACGCCGATACCTTCTTTCGCATTCGCCTCAAAGTCCCATTTATTCCAGCGATAGCTTTGTCTTCCCCAGGTAAGCGAGCGTCCGCCAACATGATAGCCGCGGAACCAGGCAAAGGGTTTGGTTTCCACATAAGGGCATTCCTTATCTTTTACCCAATAGTCCAGCACTGTTTCATTCAGCGGGTAATCCCTTTTCAATACAGGATAATCCTTCAGCATTTGCTGTGTAGGCCGGTTGCCACGATGGGGGAATTCCCAGGCATCCTTATTGGCGTTCACATAGCCTTTTACGTGCTCAACGTTACGGCCACGCTCCAACATCAGCACTTTCAATCCTTTTTCTGTCAGTTCCTTTGCAGCCCAGCCTCCGCTGATCCCTGAGCCGACCACAATTGCATCATAAGTATTATCTGCCATAGAGAAAGTTTATTGTTTGCTGTTTATAATTTGAAAAGATTAAACATCACAGATTTTAATGGCTTTTTTCAATGCAGCCAGTTTGTCGCTATTTGTTTTGCCGGTAGGAATAAATTCCTGTGCCACAAAACCGGTGTGTCCTGTAGCAAGAATGGCTTTCATGATCGCGGGATAATAAAGCTCCTGCGTTTCATTGATTTCATGACGGCCCGGTACGCCTGCTGTATGATAATGGCCAAAATAAGTATGGTTATCAGTGATAGTGCGGATCACATCGCCTTCGTTGATCTGCATGTGATAAATATCATACAGCAATTTGAAGTTGGGGGAACCAAGACGTTTGCATAATTCCACGCCCCAGGCGCTTTTATCGGCCATATAATCTTTATGGTCCACTTTGCTGTTGAAGAGCTCCATCTGAATGATCACACCATGCTTTTCAGCCAGCCCAATGATCTCTTTTAATCCGGTCACGCAATTCTTCAATCCTGTTTCATCATCCATTCCTTTGCGGTTGCCACTGAAGCAGATCAGGTTTTTATAACCAGCTTGTGCTACCAGAGGAATGGCCTCTGTAAAATCTTTGATCAGTTGTGGGTGGAATTCTGTATGGTTCCAGCCTTCTGTGAGACTGATCTTTCCGGCAGTGTAGCACATGGAGCAGTAGATGCCGTGCTTTTGCAGGGTAGGCCAGTCTTTCGGTGCACAGAGATCGATTGCTTTCAGCCCGAGTTTTTTTACTGCTATGCAAAGCTCGTCCAGGGGAAGATAATTGTAGGTCCACTGGCAAACGGAGTGATTGATATTGCCTTTCAGTTTGGTGTTTTCTTCCATATCAGATAAAGCTAATGCATCTAATGGAGACAGGGCTGTAGCTGCCAGTGAGGCGGCGGCCATCTGTTTCAGCATTTTCCTTCGGGATGAATTGTTTTCCATATTAATTACTGGATGATGGAAAGGATTAAACTGTTGCTTTGGTTTCTTTTTCTTGTTTAAAAAGCGCTGCAAACAAGAGGAAGACGATAGCCGCAATTGCAGAAGGTATAAGCCAGATCATTTTATAATCATACGCGTTTTCTGCAAGTTTGTATTTGTCGGTGATCATACCTGCGATCTCAAATCCGATAAGCATCCCCACGCCATACGTAGCAAGGGTGATAAGCCCCTGTGCAGCACTTTTATATTTTTCACCGGCTTTTGAATCAGTATAAATATAACCGGATACAAAAAAGAAATCATAACAAATGCCGTGGAGGGCTATTCCGATGAGAAGCATGAAGCTGAGTTCACCGGCATTGCCATAAGCAAATAAAGCATAACGCAGGGCCCAGGCCAGCATACCAACGAGAATGGTTTTTTTGAACCCGAATTTTTTAAAGAACACCGGCAGCAATAACAGGAATAATACTTCGGATGCCTGACCGATCGTCATTTTACCGGTTGGATTATCCATGCCCACATTGGTAAGGAAAGCATGTGCATTTTGATAATAAAATGCCAGCGGTATACAGATCAAAATGGATGAAACAAAGAAGATCGCAAAATTTTTGTCTTTTAATAATTTCAATGCATCCAGACCGATGATCTTGCTGAACGAAACTTTTTCACCTGCGCCTTTTGGTGGCGTCTTGGGCAGCGTAAAGCTGAACAGGCCCAAGGCAAGGGAAGCAATGGAAGACATTAAGAAAGTATTTTTTAATAAACCATTGGCCGTATTCTCAGGAGAATCCCAATGGAATAAGAAACTGATAAGTAAACCAGCTACGATCCAGCCGATCGTTCCGAATACCCTGATAAGAGAGAATTCTTTTTCGGGATCTTTCATCTGGTTGAATGATACTGAATTGACGAGGGCAATAGTGGGCATGTACAGTATCATGTAGGATAATACAAAAGGATAAAATACGGATACAGAATCTGCCTTATACATCTGGTACATCAGTATGGCGCCGATGATATGCAATGCCCCTAATATCTTTTCTGCATTGATATAGCGGTCTGCAATAAGGCCAATAATGAACGGAGCGATAATTGCTCCCCATGATTGGGTGGAAAATACGCTGGCGCTTTGACCCCCGGTGGCATGAAGATTCGCATTCAAAAAAGTGCCAAGTGTAACAAACCATCCTCCCCAGATAAAGAATTCAAGAAACATCATCAGGGAAAGCTGAACACGTGTGGTTGGTTTCATATAGAGCCTTTCGTTTTTAGCAATTTATTATTCCTACAAAAGCTAAATGTACTATTTTTAAACACACTTTACATTTGGCTGACATAAATTTAATTCACAGAGCTATTAACAAAAATTGACATGCTGAATCGAAAATTAAGAATGGGTATGATCGGTGGCGGGCCTGGTGCATTCATCGGCGCCGTTCACCGTATTGCAGCTAATATAGACGGGCAGATCGAATTGGTTTGCGGCGCTTTCAGCAGCGATCCGGAAAAATCAAAACAGGCAGGCGAGCTCTTGAACCTGCCGCCACAGCGGGTTTACGGGTCATACAGGGAAATGATAAGGGCTGAAAAAGCCTTGCCGCCCGACCAGCGGATGGATTTCGTAAGCATCGTTACGCCCAATCATGTTCATTTTGAACCGGCCAAACTGGCGCTTGAAAATGGCTTTCATGTGGTGCTCGACAAGCCCCTGACCTTTGATCTGAAAGAGGCAAAGCAATTGCAGGAAATTGCAAAGAAGAGCGATCTGTTTTTCTGTCTCACGCATACCTATACGGGCTACCCGATGGTAAAAGAAGCAAGGCAACAGGTGCTGAGCGGCAAATTCGGAACGATCCGAAAAGTGTATGTGGAATACCCGCAGGGCTGGCTTAGCTCTTTCCTGGAAGGAGCCAATAATAAACAGGCATCATGGCGTACAGATCCCAACCAGAGCGGCATTGCAGGATCAATGGGTGATATTGGCACGCATGCGTTTAATCTTGCTGAATATGTAAGCGGCCTGCAGGTAACGAAACTTTGCGCGGATATCAATATCGTGGTGGAAGGAAGAAAGCTGGATGATGATGGTGCTGTGCTGCTCAAATTCAATAATGGTGCAAGCGGTGTATTGATGGCCACACAGATCGCTACCGGAGAAGAGAATAATATAAAAATAAGAGTGTATGGCGAAACGGGTGGCCTGGAATGGAAACAGGAAGATGCCAATAGTTTGATCGTAAGACAGCCGGACAAACCCATTGAAATATTCAGGGCAGGAGCGGCTTATACCAGCAGCTATTCACGCCATAATACCCGTGTGCCGCCAGGTCATCCTGAAGGATACCTGGAAGCATTTGCCAATTTATACCGCAATTTTGCGCTTTGTGTGAAAGCAAAGCTGGCTGGTGAAACACCTGAACAGGAGTGGCTGGATTTTCCGGGAGTGGATGATGGTGTACGAGGAATGAACTTTGTGGAGAAAGTGATTGCCAGTGGAAAGAGTACGGAGAAATGGATTGATTTTGGAATGTGATTACAGTATCGCCAAGGGCGCAAAGAATGCGCAAAGTGCGCAATGTTACCACTATTAATTCCTGGCGTTCTTTGCGCATCCTTTGCGCCCTTGGCGATACTTTTATATAACTCATTTTTACCAGCATAATCATACTACCTATATATGACAACCATACAAGGCCCAGGCATATTCCTGGCACAATTCCTCGGTGATGCACCTCCCTTCAATGATCTTCGTGCTATTTGTACCTGGGCGGAAAGCCTGGGCTTTAAAGGAGCACAGATACCAACCTGGGATGCGCGTTGCATTGATCTGAAGAAAGCAGCAGAAAGTAAAACGTATGCCGAGGAAATAAAAGGCATCGTGAATGAATGCGGATTGGAAGTGACTGAACTTTCCACTCACCTGCAGGGGCAATTGGTGGCTGTGCATCCGGCTTATGATGACCTGTTTGATGCGTTTGCGCCCGATGCAGTGAAAAAGAATCCCAAAGCGCGGCAGGAATGGGCGGTGCAGCAATTGAAATATGGCGCCAAAGCCTCGCAGAACATGGGATTGAATGCACATCCTACTTTCAGCGGCTCTCTGCTCTGGCACACTTTTCATCCCTGGCCGCAAAGGCCTGCCGGACTGGTGGAAGAAGGATTTAAGGAACTGGGCCGTCGCTGGCTGCCGATATTGAATTATTTTGATGAATGCGGAGTAGATGTTTGTTATGAAGTGCATCCGGGAGAAGACCTGTTTGATGGCATCACTTATGAGATGTTCCTGGAAGAAGTGAATAACCATCCCCGCGCCTGTTTATTGTATGATCCGTCGCATTTTGTATTGCAGCAACTGGACTATATCGAGTATATTGATTTCTATCACGAACGTATCAAGGCTTTTCATGTGAAGGACGCCGAGTTTCATTCCACCGGCAGGCAGGGTACGTTTGGCGGTTATCAAAGCTGGTTGAAAAGGGCAGGCCGTTACCGCTCACCCGGCGATGGGCAGGTAGATTTCAAACGGGTGTTCAGCAAGCTTACGGAATATGATTTCAAAGGATGGGCCGTGATGGAGTGGGAGTGCTGTCTCAAGCATCCGGAAGACGGGGCCCGCGAAGGTGCTATCTTTATCCAGAATAATATCATCCGGGTAACGGAGAAAGCTTTTGATGATTTTGCAGGGGTGAAAACAGATGAGGCTTTTAACAGGAAAATACTTGGATTGAACTAATTTTATTGCGAATCCACATTATGATATAAAATAAAACAAACAGAAATGAGAAAAGTTATCATGGCAGCCGCTGTTCTGGCAATGCTGACGGCCTGCGGGGGTAGTGATCAGGGCGGTAAAGAAAGCACCGGTACTGAGGCAAAACCGGAAGGGGCAAAAGAGTCTTCAGAAACAACTGACATCACGTCCCATCCTGATTATAAAAAAGGACTGGAGCTGGTGGCACAAAGCGATTGCTTTACCTGCCATAAAGTAGATGAAGCATACACAGGCCCCACTTACCGCCAGGTAGCGGAGAAATATGCATCCCAGGCTCCCGGTATTATTCCCGAACTGGCCGGCAAGATCATCAAGGGTGGCAGCGGCGTTTGGGGACAGGTGCCCATGATACCACATCCGGCCATTTCCGAGGAAGATGCAGAGGCGATGGTGAAATATATTCTTTTATTAAAAAAATAATTATTACATGTTGAAAACAACACTGATTGCTTCGTCAATGGTTTTATTATTTGCCTGTAACAACGCGAATGAATCGAATGATGCGAATGGCGCGAATACGCCAGCAGATAGTGCGAATACCGCCAACCTAAATGGCGCGAATACATTGACAGAAGAAGAAAAAAAAGATGGTTGGGAATTATTGTTTGATGGTTCTACGACCAAAGGATGGCACAAGTATGGAGAAGCGCCGAGGATCGGTTCTGCCTGGAAAGTGGATGACGGCTCACTTCATCTTGATGCATCAAAGAAAAAGGACTGGCAGATCGAAGATGGGGGAGATATTGTTAGTGATTCAGCGTATGATAATTTTGATCTGAAACTGGATTGGAAGATTGATACAGCAGGTAATAGCGGTATCATTCTCTATATCGTAGAAGACACATCAAAATATGAGTATTGTTGGCATACCGGCCCTGAGATGCAGGTGCTGGACAATGCAAAGCATCCGGATGCCAAGATCGTGAAGCACCGTGCAGGTGATTTATATGATCTGATCTCTTCTTCATCCGAACCAGTGAAACCGGCGCTGGAATGGAATCATGTTGAGATCAAAAGCCTGAATGGGAAACTTGACCTGTATCTGAATGGTGAGAATGTGGTATCTACTACGATGTGGGATGATAACTGGAAAAAGTTGATTGCCGGCAGCAAGTTTAAGAACATGCCTGATTTTGGTAAGTTTAAGAAAGGAAAGATCGGTTTACAGGACCATGGAAATAATGTGTGGTTCAGGAATATAAAGATTAAGAGACTGTAACTGCGATTATAGTTTTAGTTTTTAGATAAAAGTCTAAGAGGTTTTGCGAACGATCTGATGGTTCACAAAACCTCTTAGACTTTTTAATAGTATTTATTGAAAGAATCCTTATTAGAAGAAAAACCAGCGCTTCTTTTTTTTGGATTGAGTCATTTCCCGAATCATGTCTTCGGGGATAGGGCATTTTTTCAAGGACTCTTTTGCTCTTTCGAGTTGTTCCTTAACAAAGGGGGACTCACCCATTTTCCTGGCCATTTCACTGTTACTGTCAATTGCTCTGAAAGGGTAGCCGCCAAAAATACCTATCTTATAGTTTCTCTTATTATTCATAACAAAGTTTATAATTAAAAATACAGAATTATTTTCTCCTTGCCAGAAAGGCTTCATAGTTAACTCCCTTTCTAAAAGGGTACCATTGTCCCTTAATTTGTCCTTTTATAATCAACAATTGGCTAATATCAACATACAGGGAAGAAATAGCCATTTGATACAGACGTGTCCGTGATGGCGTACTTCCTTCAGCATAAATAAATGCATCTGGATATGTATGGATAAACTCCAGGATCGCGGCTGCTATAGTTGCAAGAACTTCACGCTTATCAGCATTGTTGGTTATAACGGAATCATCCAGTCTTTCCTGTTCAATGTCCCAATCCCCAACCACAATATTGTAGACCCGGAAGGGGAAATCTGTCATCAGGTCAAACCGTACTCTCTTTGCTATACTCCCTTTTGGCCCCTCACTTTCAAATTCATAATTAATATATCCTTACCTCTTCTATATTCATATCTCTTCTCTTTCATTCAGCAAAAGAACAATAACGCCCTTGCTAATCATGGGGAATAAAACATTTATTAAACGTTTTTTCCTCTTTGATTATAAAAAAAGAGAGCACCGGAATAGATGCTCTCTTTTTTATCTTCTTTTTAATCCCTTAATCAATCTTCGTAATCTTCAACACATTCGTCGGCAAGTGCTGCGCCACCGGCGTACTTCCCGTGCTCACGATCGTATCTCCTGACTTCACAAATCCCCTTTCTTTCAAAATGGCTATCTGGTCAAAGATGATATCATCCAGGCTTTCTTCTTCATCATAATAAAATGCCCTTACGCCCCAACTCAAGCTCAATTGATTTACCAACGATTTTTTCTTGGTAAATATATAGAGCGGAGACCTGGGACGGTAACTGCTCAACATAAAACCGGTATAACCACTCTGTGTCATTCCCACCAATGCATTGGCGGCAATATCACTGGCGATCTTACAGGCATTATAGCAGATAGCATCGCTCAGGAAAGAAGGAGAGTGGGCAAGTGCCCGCAAATCTTCTTCCCGGTCGTACCGGTATTCTGTGTGTTCCACTTCCAGGATGATCTTGCGCATGGTTTGCACTACCAATGGCGGGTGATTGCCTGTAGCCGTTTCTCCGCTCAGCATCACGGCATCTGCACCTTCCAGTACAGCATTGGCCACATCCGTGATCTCACTGCGGTTGGGCTTTACACGGTCGATCATGCTTTCCATCATCTGTGTGGCTACCACTACGGGTTTGCCACGGTGGATGCATTTTCGGATAATGTCGCGCTGCGCCATCGGCACTTTTTCTACCGGCAGCTCCACTCCGAGATCACCACGGGCTACCATCACTGCATCCGATTCGATAATGATATTGCGGAGATCAGCCAGCGCTGAGGGCATTTCGATTTTCGCCATCACCTTGATCGGGCTGTTGAATTCTTTTACCCTTCTTTTAAGATCGACGATATCTTCTGCCTTGCGTACAAATGAAAGCGCTACCCAATCCAGTTCGTGCTTTATAATAAACGCAAAGTCTTCAATATCCTTTTCTGTCATTGCCGGCAGGGAAATAGCCGTATCCGGCAGGTTCACTCCTTTTTTCGGAAGCAACACACCTCCATAAGTTACTCGCACTTTTACGTCTCCGGTTGCAGTGATGTCTGTCACTACCACTTCCAGCTTGCCATCATCGATCATGATCTTTTCTCCCACTTTCACATCATTGTGCAGGTTGGGATAGGAGATATAGATCTTTTCTTTGGTGCCTATTACTTTTTCTTTGGAAGTAAAAGTGAGTATATCACCCGGTTCAATCTTCAATGATCCGTTCTCAATTTCGCCGACCCTTAATTTCGGTCCTTGCAGATCGCCCAAGATGGAGATATTGTAAGGTTCTGTTTTATTGATCTTGCGGATATGTGAAATGATCTCTGCTTTGTTTTCATGCGTGCCATGGGAAAAATTCAACCGGAACACATTCACGCCTGCTTTTACCAGTTCCAGCAATTTATCATAAGTGTCACAGGCAGGGCCCACAGTGGCTACGATCTTCGTGCGATGAAAGGTGTGCGCCAGTCCTGCGTCTTTGTCCATTTGCGAATGAAAATACTTTTCTGCGTTTTTAGCCATTGTATGCTGCTTTGTTCTTGGTTAAGAGTAGTGGTTTGCCAGTGTAGGATCAGGAAGCCAGTATTTTTTGGATCTTCATCCATTCACTGCCGATCTTGTGTTTTTCCTTAACGGCTTTATCAAGCGGTGTATAATGTATTTTATTGTTGATAACGCCTACCATCACATTCTTTCTTCCCAGTAAAAGGCTTTCCACGGCGTAATAACCCATGTGGCTGGCTACTACACGGTCTTCGCAGGTAGGTGCGCCACCACGTTGGATATGCCCCAGCACTGTAACGCGGATATCGGCTGCTGGCATGCGCTGGCGTATCACTTTGGCCAGTTCATTACCGCCACCAAATTCTTCGCCTTCTGCCACTACGATCAGGTTGACCAGTTTTTTTCTTTTTTCTTTTTCTGTCAATCCTTCAATGATGGCTTCAATATCTGTTTTGGTTTCAGGGATCAGTATATTTTCTGCACCGGTAGCGATACCACTGTGCAGGGCAATATAACCTGCATCACGGCCCATCACTTCCACGATGAATACACGGTCATGCGCATCCATGGTATCGCGGATCTTGTCAATTGCCTGCACGGCCGTGTTCACCGCGGTATCAAAACCGATGGTCACATCCGTACCGGCCATGTCTTTATCGATCGTGCCCGGCAATCCCACGCAGGGGATCTCGAACTCATTGCTGAATTTCTGGGCGCCGCGGAAACTTCCGTCACCACCGATAATGACCAGCCCGTCAATCCCCCTTTTCTGAAGATTGGCATAGGCTTTTTTGCGGCCTTCGTATTCAAAAAATTCTTTGGAACGGGCGGTCTTTAAGATCGTTCCGCCGCGCTGTATGATATTAGCCACTGAGCGTGACTCCATTTTCATGATATCATCTTCATACATACCCTGGTATCCGCGCATAATGCCATACACTTCCAATCCGTGGTAAAGACCGGTCCGTACCACTGCCCTGATCGCTGCATTCATGCCTGGTGAATCTCCTCCCGATGTCAATACTCCAATCTTGGTAACTTTTTGTGTCATTGAGTCTTAAATAGCTTTTTTTAAAGTAATGCCTGCTGCTTGTTCAATTCCGGAACATCCCCAGCGCACCAAAAATAAGGTTTTGTTCCCATTGTGTGTATGCCTGACATGATAGCTTAATACGAATAAGCGTTAGTGTATGCAGGAGTTGGTCGCGTTTTCTTTTATCTTTAAGCAGTTAAAAAGAACAGAATGAAAAAAATCTTTTTGATACTAACTATAACCGGTCCTTTACTAGCAATGGCACAATTGAAATACCCTGAAACAAAGAAGATCCCCGTGGTGGACGATTATCATGGAACAAAAGTGGAAGATCCTTACCGCTGGCTGGAAGATGATAATGCGGAAGCAACCAAAAACTGGGTGAAAGAAGAAAATAAAGTGACGTTTGATTATCTCGCCACCATTCCTATCCGCGACCGGGTAAAAAAAAGGCTGGAGAAATTATGGGATTATCCCAAATATTCATCGCCTTTCAAGAAAGCCGGTTACTTCTATTTTTTTAAGAATGATGGTTTGCAAAACCAGGCCATTCTTTACCGCCAGTTAGGCATAAAAGGAAAGCAGGAAGAATTCCTGAACCCTAATACGCTCAACAAAGAAGGCATTGCTGCACTTGGCGGATTCAGCTTCAGCAAATCAGGTAAATATTTTGCGTATTCGATCGCAGTGGCCGGCAGCGACTGGCAGGAAGTATATGTGATGGAAACAGCTACCAGGAAACTGTTAAAGGATACTATCCAATGGGTAAAGTTCAGCGGGTTTAGCTGGAATGGTGAAGATGGATTTTATTACAGCGGTTATGATAAGCCCAACGAAGAAACCAGGCTGAGCAAGCAAAACCAGTTCCATAAAGTGTTTTATCACAAACTGGGCACCAGCCAGTCGCAGGACAAATTAATATTTGAAGATAAAAAGCATCCTTTGCGTTATCACAGCGCTGCGCTTACCGAAGACGAGCGTTTTCTGTTGGTATATGTAGCAGAAGGGACCAGCGGTACGGAAATATGGTACCGTGATCTGAAAGACCCTGCACAAAAAAACTTCAAGCTGTTGATACCGGGTTTCAGCACCGATGCGGAAGTAATCGACAACGATGGAGGCAAATTACTGGTAAGAACAAATGATGGTGCGCCGAACTTTAAAGTGGTATTGATCGATCCTAAAAAACCGGCAAAAGCCAACTGGCAAATAATCATTCCTGAAAAACCGGAAGCGCTGCAGGCTGTTGGCACAGGTGGAGGATTCTTATTCACCCAGTATTTAAAAGATGCTTCCACGCGGGTGTACCAGCATTCATACGATGGGAAGCGGATAAGGGAAATTGCTTTGCCAGGTATCGGCACTGCCAGTGGATTTGGTGGTGAAAAACAGGACAAGGATTTCTTTTACAGCTACAGCTCTTTTGCAACACCACCGGCAATTTACCAGTATGATATTAATTCAGGAAGGTCTATCCTGTTTCGTGACACAAAAGTGAACATGAACACCAACGATTTTGTAACAGAGCAGGTCTTTTTCAATACTGATAAAAAAACAAAAGTGCCCATCTTTCTCACTTATAAGAGAGGCTTGAAGAAAGATGGAAAGAACCCTGTATTGCTTTACGGTTATGGTGGTTTTAATGTGCCTGTCACACCAGGCTTCAGCATCAGCAATGCTTTCTTTATTGAACAGGGTGGCATCTATGCCGTGGTGAACCTGCGTGGCGGAAGTGAATATGGTGAGGAATGGCATAAGGCAGGAATGCTGGATAAAAAACAAAATGTGTTTGATGATTTTATTGGTGCTGCTGAATACCTGATCAATGCAGGTTATACCAATCCTTCAAAGATCGCCATACGTGGAGGCAGCAATGGCGGATTGCTGGTGGGAGCAGTGATGACCCAGCGGCCTGAACTGATGAAAGTGGCACTGCCAGCCGTAGGCGTAATGGATATGTTGCGCTTCCATAAGTTTACTGTTGGCTGGGGTTGGGTAGTAGAATATGGCAGTTCTGATTCTGCCAGCCAGTTTCCTTACCTGTATAAATATTCTCCTTATCATAATCTGAAACCAGGAGTGAAATATCCGGCTACACTGGTTACAACTGCCGATCATGATGACCGTGTAGTGCCAGCTCATTCTTTCAAGTTTGCTGCGCGCTTGCAGGAATACAATAAAGGAGATAATCCTGTTCTTATCCGTATTGATACAGATGCAGGTCATGGTGCAGGCAAGCCAACAGGCAAAGCAATAGACGAGGCGGCAGATACCTGGAGCTTTGTGATGTATAACCTGGGAATGCCATTTATAGAACCCAAAGCATCTTTGGATACATTGAAAGATAAAGCTGCTTCCGGCATACCCGGAAATAAAAGCAATCCGGCTTCAACGCAAAAGAAAAACCCGGGCAGTGATGCTACGAGTAAATCAGTCAGAACATCTGCATCCAATGGGGCCGGGACGTCCAATACTGTTGGTTCAAAAGCAAATCCTTCATCTGTCAGCGACCGTGAGCAGGAAGCAAGAAGGCAAAAACAGGAGTATCTAAACAAAAAACGCCAGCAGCAGTAACAGGCTATTGCAGATTAAGACAAGAATTTTATCATGAACGTATTGATAACAGGAGCTAATGGTTTTTTAGGGCATTATCTCGTGAAAAAACTATTACAGGAAAACTATTCAGTGATCGCTACCGGTAAGGGAGAAAGCCGTTTACCTTTTTCCCGCAACGACAAATTTGTGTATGCCTCTCTCGATTTTACAGATCCCTATGCCGTGCACGATGTGTTTGACCGATACAAACCGGCTGTTGTAATACATGCCGGCGCAATGGGCAAACCGGATGAATGTGAAGCGCAGCAATGGCAGGCTTACCTCGTGAATGTGGAAAGCACCATAACGCTTTTGATGAACGCAGCAGAGCAACAAAGCTTTTTTGTATATGTGTCAACGGACTTCGTGTTTGATGGTTCAAAAGGCTCTTACCGGGAAGAAGATAAAACCGGCCCGGTGAATTATTATGGCAAAACCAAACAGGAAGCCGAAGAAGCTGTAATGGAATATGAAGGTGATTGGGCTATTGTAAGGACCGTGCTCGTGTATGGCCAACCGCTTTCTGGCCGCTCAAATATCCTGACAATTGTTAAAGACAAACTGGAGCAGGGGCAATCGTACAATGTAGTGGATGATCAGTTCCGGACGCCGACCTATGTAGAAGATCTTGCAGATGGAATAGTCCGCATAGTAAACCAGCAAGCCAAAGGCATTTATCATTTGTCAGGCGAAGACCTGTTGACACCTTACCAGATGGCCCGGCTGGCTGCTGATCATCTCGGGCTTGACAAAAACCTGATCCATCGGGCAACTGCAGCCGATTTCACCCAGCCCGCCAGGAGGCCGGTGAATACAAGCCTGATTATAGAAAAAGCAAAACGGGTACTGGGATATGCACCAGTTTCGTTTGAGGAAGGATTAAAAAAGATGTTTGAGGGTTAATGCCCCTTGTCAAAAACTTTCTCTCCTGCCGGTATCGCTACCACCAACTGATTCTCTTTGGGAGGCACCGGGCAATTGTATTTTCCGGCCACGTATGCACAATAGGGATTATAAGCCTTATTGAAATCAATGATGATAGAATCATTATGTATATCTGTGGTCCAAAGATCGATATACCTTCCGGCAGCATAGGTTTCTTCGCCGGAAGTGAGGTCAGTAAAGGGCAGAAATAAAAGCGATTTGTATTGCTCCATTGCCATTAATCCCTGCGATTGGTAAACGGGCAGTTTTACCAGCGTATCATGTATGGTGAATTCAAGAATGGCATATGTACGGAATGTTTTTTTCATCGCCCCGGAAGTTTCCATCATAAACCAATTGCTATTGGGCGTCCTGACCACTTTGGCATTCACTTTATATGCTTCATTGATGGGATAAAAACGGAAGTATTGCTTTTCATCTCCTTTTATCACTTCATGATTGCGCACATACTCATTAATATAATGCTGCATGGTGTCTTTGTAAATGTCCTGGGCACCTGAGTGGATAAACAATAGCAGCAAGAGGCAGGTAAGAGGTGTTTTCATAGCGCGAAAATACTGTTTAGTCTGCTCTTACTGACTTCACAATTATATGTTTGGGCGAATTCGTGTAAGAAAGGCAGGAAACCTCTTCACGGGAATATACAAAGCGGACCTTTTTGCCGGGTATTCTCAATTCCAGCGGCAGATGAATAAAAACGGCATTGGTGCAGTTATAATCAGTTGCAATCGGAGTGGACTGCGGACAGAGAAAAGGAGTTTCTATATTACCGGGATCTATCAGTTTAACAAGATAAGAATCCGGATAACAACCTTTTTTCTCTATTACCTCACCAGTGGATTCATTTTCTTTCTCTTTTTCACAAGCAGCCAGTACCAACAGAGTGCCCACTACGAATATAGCTTTTCTCATACTTTTTTATGAGCTGACAACCTGCCGGGGTGTTTCGTTGCACGTTCTCCTATCCCACAAAGCCGCAAAGAGCACAAAGAATATTTTTTCTTTGTGCTCTTTGCGGCTTTGTGGGATACTAAAATTATTTAGTGAGAACAGGCAGGTGTACTTCTGCCATCATACAGCGGGCACTTCCTCCGCCATTGGACTCTATGGTAGTAAGCGGCGAATGTAAGATGCGGTTAAAAGATGAAAGAGTACTCACCTGTTCTTCCGACAATGATTCAAAAGCCTGTGTCGACATTACCAGCAGTTTTTCCCCCTTATCATTTTCCACCTGCAGCATATTGCCGGCAAAATGGTTCATCTGTTTCAGCGTGATGGCGATAACGGTTTTACCGGTGCGGGTAATAGCGTCTGTTACCCGTTGCTGTTCCTCCGGTGAAGCGATGCTTTCCAGGCAGATCACTATATAACGATCGGCCACACACATCATCACATTGGTGTGATAAATGGCCTGACCATTGCCATCCGTTGCTTCAAAAAGCACAGCCGAATACTCCATCCGTCTGCAAAATTCATTCAGTACCTTTTCATCTGTACGCGGAGAAAGGCAGGCATATGCGATCCGGTTGTCGCGGTCAAGCACCATGCTGCCCGTGCCTTCCAGGAAGATATTTTCGCTTTCATATCCGCTCAGATCGATCATTTCTTTGATAGCGAATCGTTGCCTTATCCTATCCAGCACATGCGGTTTACGCTCTGCCCTCCGGTTCACTGCAAACATTGGGTATAACAATACGGTGCCGTTTGAATGAAAGGATACCCAGTTGTTGGGAAAAATGGAATCCGGTGTATGCGGCACCGGCGTATCTTCCACCACGGTTACATCCACTCCATTGCTGCGCAGCAGCGCTACAAAATCATCAAATTCCTGCAAGGCTTTTTGCTGCACATTGGCGGTTGTTTCTTCCGAAGCAGATTGAAAAGCATTGTTGACAGCGGTCTCTTCATTGTATACAAAACTGACCGGTCTGATCATTAATATGTGTGAAGTTGTTTGCATTGATTCAACAGGTTATTGATGATATCAGATATCTTCTCTCATCAGTGGCATGCTCATGCAATGGAACCCGCCACGCGCTCTTGATAGCTCTGCAGAAGGCATGGTGATCAGGGTATTTTCCATATCACCGGCTTTTATTTTACCGCTTTCCAGTTTTTGCACCAGTTCATGAGCATGGATGATATTGAAACCGGCATCACGGAATGCTTCCAGCGTTTTATCATTCCTGTCATAACCCAGCACTACCCCTTCCTTAAGAGCAAGCAGGTTGCAGGAATCTGTCCATTGCTCCCGTGCATCATAGGGAAATTCGTTATTGCCTGAATAAATGAATTTTACTTTTTCTTCCGATTTCAGATCGTTCTTGCTGATATCTGCCAGCAGGTCTTCCAGGTTGTCAAAGTATTCAGGTTGTGAAGGATCTTTTTTGCGGAACTGTGTGATGCGGATCTTATCATCTTTTTTATTGCCTTCGAGTACGCGCTGCACTTCATCTGCATCTTCCATTTTGATCGCCTTTTTGGAAAAAGCGCCCAGTAATACCCATACATTCCGTTTCACCTGGGTGAAAATGGTGTCGATATGCATATAATCCCTTTTCTTGGGAATTTTAATGACAGTGATCTTCTTCACCACATTTTTTTCAAACAGCAGGTTAATGCATTGATGTGCTGCTTCCATGGTGGTCCTTTCGCTGATACCGATCAGCAGATGGTCTTTTGTTACTACCATAATATCACCGCCTTCCAGCGTCACTTTCTTATCATCGCCATCTTTGGGCAAAAGAAAATGATGTGAGGTATTGGGCAACTCGATGATATTATCGCGGTAGCCGGCAAACATCGGGTGGTTGTAGAAAATATATTTTACCAGCAAAGCTTCTCTTGTCCTGGCTTTTTTGGCCGGTTTATTCAATAAGATATAATCATTGATGACAATGCCGATATCCCTTGTAAAAATGAAATTGGGAATAGGGGGGAACAGCATTTCTTTTTCGTTGGATGTGCCGCTGATGAATATCTTGGCCAGTTGACGGCCGTTCAAAGCGTTCAGTTTATCCTGGAGTTCATAAGAACAGTTTTCAATAGCGCAAACGGAAGCTACCAGTTTCAGTTTTATTTCATGATCTTCCAGTATATCGCCAAGCAGCCATTGCAGTTCCACCACTTTGTCGGACCTGTAAAAATCATCATGATCAGGTTTATAAAAATTAAACCCGTTTGCTGCGTTGTCTATTTCTGCCAGACGTCCTTTTATTTTTCCGGGATCGAGAAAATAAAGAAGCAGTTTGGTATAAAAATCATATTCCTTGCGGCGGATGGTTTCAAGGTGAACAATATCTTCAAACAACCAGTCCTGTGCTTTGGAAGGAACAACTTTTCCCAACCCGCTATCCGGGCTGTGTACCAGTAATCGTTTTAAAGTGCCTATCTCGGAGGTCACCCGTATCTGCTCATTCTTGCTCATATCGTCTTTTTTATAACTGTTTTCAGAAATATTATTCTGGTGTATGGTTACAGGCGGGCTAATTAATCAGGAACAAAGGTTTGCCGGAAGCGTGTCGGCAAAATCTTCTCATGGGATGGTATAGGTAAAAAAACACATAGCCTGCAATCGTGCAGCAAAGGTAAGACAATGCCCTCATGCCAGCAAGCTGCGCGATAAAACGGAAAGAATGAAAGAAAACGGCAATAAAAAAGAGAAAAAGCAGGGGCACCTTTTCTCTTTAATGATTTTGCAGTACAAGTTTATTATTGATGGGCTGCCAGAATAGGAACTGAGCTGTTAAAGGCCAGTTTTTTTGTATGGCTTGTATTAAAACTGAATAAACTATTGATAAATGAATGGTTTTTGGGAATAATAATGATCAGGTCGATATTCCTGTCTCTCGAAAACTGCTCAATGGCCTCATAAAAATCATTCATGCCAATGAAATAGAATTCAGGATTGAATTCGGCAAACATTTTCAGCATTTTCCCTCTTTCCGTCAGGTATTTTTCAGTAAGGGAAACATAATGCTGATTGTCCACGTTCACGATATGCAGGTTGGCATTAAAAATCTCAAGCACGTTCTTGATGGCCAGCACAGGCGTAGTGGCATCCACATCCTGGAAATCGGAAGTAAGGGCAATATTGGTGATGCCGTTATATTTTGCATCAGGAGGTATGATCATCACCGGGCAGATGTTCTGATCAGCCATTTTCAGGGTATTGCTGCCGATAAACAACTGGCGCCATTCATCTTTTTCAGAAATGCCCATAATGATCAGTTCTGCTGTTTTCTGGTAAGCCAGCCTGCCAAGGCAGTCGATCAGGTCTTCGCCCAGTTCCTTTTCCAGTTCAATGTTCATTACGCCTTTCTGTTCCATTTCAGCTTTCAGGCTTTCCAGGTACTGGCTGGCAGTAGCAGCTTCCTCTGCTTCTTTGAACATATGGTAAAGGACGATCCGGGCGTCCGCTTTGCCCGTTAACATATCTGCAGCATAGCGGGCTGCGTTGAGGGAGGTTTCAGAAAAATCAACAGGAATAATTACGTCTTTCATGCATTATATAGTTTTGGCACTGATCAAAGAAACAGAAAAAAGAAGTGATTACAAAAGAATAGGCTTGCTTTTGTTGAACGTACACTGAGAGCCGGGGTGACAGTGGGAGGGGAATTATTGCAAACCATCCATTCTACAGCGGGAAGGGCATTCGGCCAATGGCCACCCGATCATCGGCCATCAATTATTTTAATTAATAATTTAGCTTAAATAAATTTACCCGATGAGAAAAATAGGAATGATGATTGGGACATGTTTCCTGACCAGCCTGCTTTATGCACAGGATATAATGCCATTGTATGATAAAGTGCCAGGCAGCAAGCCTGGTCATATAAAGGAAATCACAGATACCATCGACGGCATTATCCGCATCAGGAATGTATCGGAACCCACGCTCACAATATACCGGCCGGAGGCATCACAGGCCAATGGCACAGCCATTATCATTTGCCCGGGAGGAGGATATGCTCTGCTGGCTGCCAGTCATGAGGGCAGTGATGTGGCAAAAATGTTTGCCGGGTGGGGGATCACTGCTTTTGTACTGAAATACCGCCTGCCCAATAGCGCGATCATGGAGGATAAAACGATCGGTCCATTGCAGGATGCACAGCGGGCACTGCAGATAGTAAGGGAGCATGCAGGAGACTGGGGCATTAATCCTTCGAGGATCGGCATTATGGGTTTTTCTGCGGGCGGGCATTTGGCAGCTACCGCTTCCACTCATTTTTCCACACCTGTTATTGCCAACGGGAATATTTCCGTGAGGCCGGATTTTTCGATCCTGATCTACCCGGTTATCAGTTTTACGGACAGCCTTACGCACAAGGGCAGCCGCGACAACCTGCTTGGTGCTGATCTTTCACCAGCCCGTGTGCTTGCTTATTCCAATGAAAAGCAGGTGAGGGCTGATACGCCGCCTGCTTTCCTGGTGCATGCGGGAGACGATAAAGCCGTGCCGGCAGGCAACAGCCTTGCTTATTATGAAGCATTGCTCCGGAATAAGGTGCCGGCTGAATTACATCTTTACCAGCGTGGGGGACATGGCTTTGGCATGAACAATAAAACCACTGCTGACCAGTGGATGGAACGTTTGAAAAACTGGTTACAGGCAAATAAGTTGCTGGATAAAGCGAAATAGAGCAGAGAAAAATGATACTCTTTTCTGGGAAAACTGCATTTTTAATCAAGAAAACTACGATGCCTAAATAGGTTGACCACTATTGCAGGGGAAGATGTGGGATATTATTTTAGAGCCCGAATCCAAACCCCTGAAAAATGAAACTTATTTTTCTCAGCACACTGCTTTCTGTTTTTGTTTTTAATGGAGCCAGCATTTATGATTTCAAGGTAAATGCCCTGCAGCGTGAAGATGCACAAATCAACTTTGCAGACTTCAAAGGCAAAAAGATCCTGATCGTAAACACTGCTTCCAAATCGCCCTATACCTTCCAGATGGAAGAACTGGAAAAGCTATACCGGGCTTATAAAGATAAGCTGGTGGTGGTAGGCTTTCCGGCAGGCAGCGATTTCGGCGACCAGGAACTGAAAACGAACCGCGAGATCCATGATTTCTGCACTTACACGTATGATATTACTTTCCCGATGGCAGAGAAAGTAACGACTGTCGGAGAAATGCGCCATCCCATTTTTTCTTACCTGATAACGGAAGCAAAAAAACTGGCGATGGATGATCCTGTTATCAAATGGAACTTTACCAAATTCCTGTTGGATGAGAATGGTCAACTGGTGAAAGTATTCCCTGCCGATATTACACCGCTTAGCACGGAAGTGACAAGCTATCTTAACAATACGCGGAAGTGGTAATACTGATTTTTTTTGTACCTTCAGTTCTCACCAAATAAAAAGGAGGTATTCATGCAATCAGATAAATCATGGACGCCTTCGGTTATTATCGCGTAGCCGGGCTTCTCCAAAAAATAATCTGCTGGTTAAAAACCAGGGGCCACTAAGTTCGCTTAGTGGCTTTTTTGATTGTGACTCAGTTTAAAAGTTTAAGCATTTAAAGATTTAAAAGTTAGAGGTGATCTTATATTGGGTTTTAAACGATTAACTTTAAACAGCTACTAAGAAATTTCAAGATGAGTCACAATCCTTTTTTGTGATCTCCACTGACAAACAAAGAGGATGGATCTTAAGCGACTCCTTCCGTCTTCCCGCCTTACCGGCAAGAAACTTACGGGAAGGATGGTTTATTTCTGTAAAGTGTTTAATGGATAAAATGGGTTTAATGTTTAAAAGTTTAAGGTTTAATGTTTACCTACGATAGCTGCTTAAATTTTTAAACATTAAACTTTTAAACCTTTAAACCCAGCTATTGAACCACTAACACAAAAGGTTTGATAAATAAAAAAGCAAATTGTAAGGGTGGGATAAATGGGCAAAACCTTGTCCCTATGAAGCGGCTGACTATGGAATCGCAAGCCGGTCTCACCCATTATCTCCCATGTGCTTTTTTAAGTGTATCTCCCTAGTTATTTGACTTACAATTTCAAAACTAGTCGACATCAAAAAAAGCAGAATGGGAAAAACAACATATCTGAATGTTTTTTTCCCATTTAAATACGGAAGATTTCATGTATAAAAACCTTAGTACACTGAAATCCCCTTATTTTTATCCCGCCCATTAAATCCGTAGTTATGTTGACTCCTGAAGAAATAAAAAAGAAGGCCGGACTCTATGCTGCTGATCTCGTTAAACAAGGAATGAGTTTCGGACTCGGCACGGGATCGACCGTGTACTGGTTGATACAGGAGCTTGGCAAACGCGTGGCACAAGGCCTCGAGGTCCGTGCCGTTCCCACTTCTTCACAAACTGTTCAACTGGCCCGTGAAGCCGGCATCCCCCTGACCGATCTGAATGATATTGATTCCCTTCCGCTTGCTATAGATGGTGCAGATGAAATAGATCCTAATGGGCAACTTATCAAAGGTGGCGGCGGCGCGCTTTTGCAGGAAAAGATCGTTGCTGCTGCGGCCAACAGGTTTGTGGTCATCGCTGATGATTCCAAACTTGTTTCAAGGCTCGGTGCTTTTCCTCTCCCTGTTGAAGTGATCCCTTTCGGATATAAGCAGGTAGCCCGCCGGATCCTCGATTCCGGTCTGTGCCGGGAAGTAAAACTCCGGGAAAAAAATGGCCGCCCTTTTATCACCGATCATCAACATTATATCCTCGACTGTCAATTTGATGTGATCGAGCATCCTTTATTCATCAATGCTGCCCTGGAAAATATTGCCGGCGTAGTGGAAACAGGCCTGTTCCTTAATATGGCTTCGCAGGCCATTATCGGGCATGAAGATGGAGAAATTGAGGTGATCCGGTTTGCTGGTGTTTGAATGTAAGAATGTAAGATTTCCAATAAATAAAAAACCGGCATTGCCGGTTTTTTTTAATCAGATCCATGCAAGCTGTATTAACCAAAATAGATTGCAAATAAGGTGATCAAACCAGTGATAAGAAATACAGTTGCAATAACAATTGTTGCCTGTACATTCTCATTCTTCAATAATGTGTTGAGTTTTTTCATACACAAAAGTTTTTAGTTTCGATGAAAAGGGGTTCAGAAGTTTCCCAGAGGATAACCGGAGTTTCCGAAACAGTAGTCTTTTGTGATTTTTACAAGGGATAGAATAATGCAAACCTACACAATAAAGCCGCCCCTGTCAAGTATTTGCAGGGATTTTATAATGATAACAATATCGTGTTTCTACGACTTTTGCGCTAATTATGCGAATGGGGCCTGATAGCGGGAAAAGGAGCCTGGAGCCGCGAATGGACACGAATGCCTCTAACTACAAAAAGTAATGACCAACATGCGAGAATAGATGGCTTGACGGATAAGATGAAACTCAATTATGAGAAATAAATTTACCCGGAGAGCAGTTACTTTTCTACGACCAGACTCCATTTGCATCCATTCGCGGCTCCAGGCTCCTTTTCCCGCTATCAGGCCCCATTCGCATAACTAGCGTTATCAACAATGTTCCCACATTTTTACCCCCCCTTTGTGTATAAATGGTGCATGCCCAGACACCCTTTTGTCCGGGTTTCGCTTATATTCGCCGCCTGACTTAAAACCTGGAAATACAGTGAGACTAAAGAGCTTAGAAATCAAGGGATTCAAGAGTTTTGCGGACAAGACCGTAGTGAATTTTGACGATAATATTACCGGCATTGTAGGGCCTAATGGTTGCGGAAAATCTAATATCGTGGACAGCATCCGTTGGGTGATCGGTGAGCAGAAGATCAGCCACCTGCGGAGCGAGAACCTGGACAGCTTGGTTTTCAATGGTTCCAAAACCCGTAGCGCCAGCGGCCTGGCCGAAGTAAGCCTGACTTTTGAAAACACCAAAAACCTCCTTCCTACAGAATTCAGCACCGTTACCATCACCCGCAAATTCTATAAAAGCGGGGAAAGTGAATACCGCCTGAATGATGTGCAATGCCGCCTGAAAGACATCCAGAACCTGTTCATGGACACAGGCGTGAGCACCGATAGCTATGCCATTATCGAGTTGGGCATGGTCGACGATCTGATCAAAGACAAGGACAATAGCCGCCGCCGCATGCTGGAGCAGGCTGCCGGTATCAGCATCTACAAAACACGGAAAAAAGAAGCCAAGCAAAAACTGGACGCTACCGAGCAGGACCTTGCCCGTATCGAAGACCTTTTATTCGAGATCAACAACCAGCTCAAAGCCCTGGAAAGCCAGGCACGCAAAGCAGAGAAATACCACGAGATCAAGAAAGATTACCGTGAAGTAAGCATAGAGCTGGCCAAAGCCGCCCTGGAAGGATTCAACCTCACGTATAAAGAACTGAACGAGCAGCAGGAAATAGAAACCGATAAGCGCGTTCGCATGGAAGCGGAGATCGCTACTGAAGAAGCAGCGCTGGAGCAGGAAAAAGTAGGGTTTATTGAAAAAGAAAGAGCCCTGCAAAGCATGCAGCATGCCTACAATGAATTGGTGCAACAGGTAAGGACCCGTGAAAATGAAAAGAACCTGGCTGCACAACGCCTCGAATACCTGCGCGAGCGCGAAACAAGCCTGAAACAGTTTTTGCAAAAAGCCGAAGGGCAACTGAAAGGCATTGATGAAAGCATTGGCTTCACCAAACTGCAACTGGAAGAAGAAGTGAAAGGATTGAGCGGCCTGACCGAACAATTGCAGCAATTGCAAAACGAAGCAGCATTGAAACGCGATGTGCTGGATGAGAACCGCCGCATGGTAGACAGCCTGCGCAATGAATACCAGCAGGTGCAACGCAACCAGTTTGATGCAGAAAAGAAAGTAGCCGTGGCAGATACTTCTGTTCAGAACCTGCAACGCGCCATCAACCAGATAGAAGAAGAACGCGTGCAACGCGAAACACAGCGCCAGCAACTGGACAGCGAGCGCTTGCTGAAAGAAAAAGAACTGGAGATCAAAAAAGTGGACCTGGAGCAATTGCAACGCCACCAGGAAAACACCAAAGAACAGATACTGCAAACACAGGGAATACTGGACAGCCTCCGCAATGAACTGGCTGAAGAAAACCGTAAGCTGGACGCAAAGAAAAACGAACACGATCTGCTGAAAAGCATGATCGATAGCATGGAAGGCTATCCTGACAGTGTAAAATTCCTGCACAACAACAGCAACTGGAATCACACTTCTCCCATTCTTTCTGATATCTTATACGTAAAAGAAGAATACCGCACGGCGCTGGAAAATGTGCTGGAGCCTTATCTCAGCTACTATGTGGTGAACAATCTGCAGGAAGGCCTGCAAGCCGTTCACCTGCTGGATGAGAATAAAAAAGGAAAAGCGAATTTCTTTTTGCTCGATAAAGTAAATGATAATGATACTCCCGGCACTTCACACCAACTAGAAGGCGGCATACCTGCTTTGAGCGTGGTGGAAGTGGATGATAAATACCGTAAGCTTGCAGAACATTTGCTGGGCAATGTATATATCGCCGACAATGATGGTGTGCTGGCCAACAGCAATGGCTTTGTGGTGATTGAAAAAACGGGTAAGTATGTAAAAGGAAAGTATTCACTCACCGGCGGAAGCGTTGGCCTGATCGAAGGAAAAAAGATCGGCCGTGCAAAGAACCTGGAGAAATTGCAGGATGATATTGCTGCACAGGAATCTGTTGTGGAAAGACTGCGCAGTGATATACAATCCCGCCACAATGAAGTGATCGCTTTTAATGAAGACCTGCGCGAAACAGCTTTGCGCGAAACAGAACGCGAGATACAGCAACTGACAAACCAGGTATTCGCCCTGCATAATAAACTGGAAAACCTGCACTCCATGCAGGCCAGCAGCCAGCATCGCCTCGAAGAACTGAATGGCCAGATGCAACAAACGTATCAGTCAGTAGAAAGCGTACGCAAACAACTGGCTGAATACAATGAAGAGCTGCAGGCTTATACTTCCCGTCTGGAAGAAGCCAATGAAAGCTTCCGTGCGGCAGAATCAGGTTATAATGAAGCAACACAACAATACAACGAGTTTAACCTGAACGTGACCAGGCAGCAAAGCAAGATCAATGCATTGAAGCAGGAACTGGACTTCAAGAACAATCAGTTGCAGGACTTGCATCAGCAGGTGGAAAATAATTCCACCAGTCTTACAGATACTACGGCCAGCATTGAGCAGTCAACCACTTCATTAAAAGATATTGAAGAAGGATTGATTGAACTGATCCGTAAGAGAGAAGAAGACCAGCAGGTATTGAATGAAGCTGATCAGGCTTATTATAATGTGCGCAATCAGCTCAGTGAAAAAGAAAGCGAACTGCGCCATAAAGTAAAAGAGAAAGAACAGGTTGAACATTTGCTGGCTGCCATCAAGGATAAACTGAATGAACTCAAACTGCAACTGGCAGGTACCAAGGAAAGATTGAATGTGGAGTTCCGCATACAACTGGAAGATATCCTTGATCAGGCGCGCACTACAGAAACCAGCCTGGAAGATCTTCAGGAAAAAGCCGACAGGATGAAGAAGCGGCTGGAAAACCTGGGCGAAGTGAACCCTACTGCCATTGAAGCATTCACAGAAATGAAGAAGCGCTATGAGTTCATTGTGGAGCAGAAGAATGATCTCGTGAATGCGAAAGACAGTTTATTAAAAACAATTGAGGAAGTAGAAGCAACCGCCAACCAGAAATTCCTGGATACTTTCAATTCCGTAAAAGAAAACTTTATCAAGGTATTCAAAACCCTGTTCACCGAAGACGACCATTGCGATCTTGTACTGGAAAATCCCGAGAACCTGGCAGAGACCGGCATTGAAGTAATTGCCCGTCCTAAAGGCAAACGCCCCACTTCACTGACACAGTTGAGCGGTGGTGAAAGAACATTAACAGCTACGGCACTGCTGTTCGCGATCTACCTGATCAAACCAGCGCCGTTCTGTATCCTCGATGAGGTGGACGCCCCGCTGGATGATGCGAATGTGGGCAAGTTTACGAATATGATCAGGCAGTTTAGCGATAACTCACAGTTCATCATTGTTACGCATAATAAAACAACCATGAGTACCGTGGATGTGATTTATGGGGTGACGATGCAGGAGCCGGGAGTGAGTAAGCTGGTGAGTGTGGATTTTCGAAACCTGAATAATAACGCGAATTAAAGGGCGAATTGGTGCGAATGACGCGAATGGATGCAGACTGAATAAAGAAAAAGCCCCGCAAGATAATTGCGGGGCTTTTTCTTTATAGTGAGGCGAGGCTTTCTTCAATCACTTTTATTTTATCCTCTGCATCTGCTTTCTTTTTTCTTTCTATTTCTACTACTTCGGGCTTGGCATTGCTGACAAACTTTTCATTGCTGAGTTTCTTTTCTACGGAAACGAGGAAGCCTTTGAGATAGTCGAGGTCTTTTTGCAGTTGCGCGCGTTGGGCAGTTGTGTCGAGCACTGTAGTGGTTTCGATAAAGAATTTATCTTTTTGCACTACTACCGTGATCGTGTTGCTGACGGAAGCGGTAGTATAGGCAATGGCTTCTGCATTTACCTGTTTGGCTAATATGGATTCAATAGAAGAATAGAGTGCCGGTTCTGCAGTAAGGATATGCAGGCGGATCGTTTCTTTGGGTTTTAGCTGGGCTTTATTGCGTGCATCGCGGATGGAGGTGATCACTTCCTTCAGCAGGGTTGCTGTTTGGAGAATGCCGGCATCCGGTGTGGCAGCAACCGGGTAAGGTTTCACTGTAAGATCGTCTTTCTGCTCTTTCAACTGGTGATAAACTTCTTCTGTAATGAAAGGCATGAACGGATGCAACAATTGCATCAGGTCTTCAAAGAAGCGAACGGTTTTGTTGTATACTTCCGCATCAATTGGCTGTTCAAAACCGGGCTTTACCCATTCGAGATACCAGGAACAGAAATCGTCCCAGATCAGGGAGTAGATGGTTTTTAATGATTCGCTCAGGCGGAAATCCTTGAACTGCTCATCCAACTGCAGGCGGGCTTCATTCAGGCGGTTTTCCATCCAGGTCACAGCAAAATTTGTTTTGCCTTTATCCTGGTCTTTTGTCTGGCGGCCTTCCCACATTTTTACAAGCTTGAGCGCGTTCCAGATCTTATTGATGAAGAAAGAACCCTGTTCATTGCTGCTTTCATCCCACAGCAGATCATTGCCGGCAGGAGAAGAGATCATGATACCAAAGCGGGTAGCATCGGCGCCATACTGATCTATCAATGCAAGAAGATCGGGTGAATTGCCCAGGCTCTTGCTCATTTTTCTTCCCTGCTTATCCCTTACGATGCCGGTGAAATATACTTCGTTGAACGGCTTTTCGTGTTTGTATTCAAACCCTGCCATGATCATACGCGCCACCCAGAAGAAAATGATCTCAGGGGCTGTCACGAGCGTATTGGTAGGATAATAATAGTTGATATCATCGTTGTTCGGATTGCTGTATCCTTTGAACACTTCAAAGGGCCAGAGCCAACTGCTGAACCAGGTGTCGAGACAATCTTCGTCTTGCTTTACTTCTTCCAGCTTTAAAGAAGGAAGTTTTGTTTTCAGTTCCTGCCAGGCTTTTTCCTGCATGTCGGCCACTGCGAAGGAACCATCCGGTGCATACCAGGCAGGTATTTGTTGTCCCCACCAGAGCTGGCGGCTGATACACCAGTCTTTGATATTCTCCATCCAGTGGCGGTAGAGGTTTTTGAATTTAGGAGGAAAGAATTTGATCTCCTCTTCCATTACTGCTTTTAATGCCGGGCTGTAGATCTTTTTCATATCAACCCACCATTGCAGGGAAAGGCGGGGCTCTACCACTACATCAGTGCGTTCGCTGTAGCCGACTTCACTGGTATAATCTTCAATTTTTTCAAGACAACCGGCTGCTTCCAGCAGGGGGATGATCTTTTTTCTTGCATCAAAACGGTCTTCACCAACCAGTATTTGTGCATCGGCATTCAACGTGCCATCGTCATTTAAAATATCGATCACTTCCAGTTTATGCTTTTGGCCAAGCTGGTTATCGTTCATATCGTGGGCTGGTGTCACTTTCAATGCACCGGTACCGAATTCCATGGTAACGTACTCGTCTGTGATAATTGGAATGCGGCGATTGATCAGCGGAACGATCGCGAATTTGCCATGCAGGTCTTTATAGCGTTCATCATTGGGGTGAACACAGATAGCCGTATCGCCCATGATGGTTTCGGGGCGAACAGTAGCGATCACTACAAAACGGCCTGTGCCTTCGATGGCATAACGGATATGATAAAGCTTCTGAACAGTTTCCTTGCGGATCACTTCTTCATCGCTCAATGCAGTTTTTGCCTTTACGTCCCAGTTGATCATCCGCTTGCCGCGATAGATAAAACCTTTGTTGTAGAGGTCAATGAATACATCGATTACGGACTGGTAATAATGCGGGTCCATGGTGAAAGTGGTGCGGTCCCAATCAAGGCTGCAGCCCATTTTTTTCAGTTGCTGCAGGATGATGCCGCCATATTTGTCTTTCCATTCCCAGGCATATTTCAGGAACTCTTCCCGGCTGAGGGAAGATTTGGCAATGCCTCTTTCCCGCAGCATTTGCACCACTTTGGCTTCGGTGGCAATGGAAGCATGGTCGGTGCCGGGAACCCAGCAGGCGTTCTTGCCCTGCATGCGGGCGCGGCGCACCAGGATGTCCTGAATGGTATTGTTGAGACAGTGGCCCATGTGGAGCACACCGGTAACGTTGGGAGGGGGGATCACCACGGTATAGGGCTCGCGGGAATCGGGTTTGCTGTTGAAATAGCGCTTGTCCAGCCAGTGCTGGTACCACTTGAGTTCGGCGGATTGGTGGTCGAAATTCTTGGTCAGTTCCATACGGCGGCAAAGGTAAGAAATAGAGTCGGGAGTCTGTAGTTGGGGGTCAGGAGTCGGAGCAGAAAGATGGTTGAAATTGTATGCCGGATTTGTGGTGGTGTAGCTGTTTCAGGCAGGTGAGCGGAGAAATTTGGTTTGCTGAAGCGAGCTAAAAAATAGAGCGGGTTGTTGTGGAAGTATAAGGCTGATTCAATATCTTCAATTGAATGAAAGTGCTGCCAAATGCTGAGTAGAATTACCGGACGATGAAGTAAGAGACCCCATTTTGCAACGTGGTAGGCTACACGGGCGATGATAGTAGCATTGCAGCCGGGTTAATAAGAAAAAATATTGTATCGTTTTTGCGATATTGAAAATTAATTGATATGAAAAGATCCCTGACTTCCTGGTACAGTCCTGCCCTGCAGAAGGAAATGCCTATTGCTACTTATGGTGATTTTGGTTTTGCTTTATTGCTGGTGCCTACTGCGGCGGCTGATTATTTGGAGTATGAGCGTTTTCAGTTGCTGGATTCCCTGGCGCCTTTTATTGACAGTGGTAAAGTGAAAGTGTATTCGATTGACAGCATTAACAGGGAGAGTTGGATGAATGATCAGGCGGACCCCTGGTATAAATCGGCGCGGCATCAGCAGTGGAATGATTATGTGTATAATGAAGTGGTGCCTTTTATCCGCAATACCAGCAGTTGGCAAACGCCGATCATCACTTGTGGAGCCTCATTCGGAGCATTGCATAGTATGAATTTGTTTTTGAAACGTCCGGACCTGATCAATGGAGTGATCGCTATGAGCGGGGTGTATAATTTGATGGAGTATACCAAGGGGCATTATGATGATAATGTGTACTTCAACAGTCCTGCACATTATATTTCCAATTTAACGGACCATCATGTGCTGGAGCAGATAAGAAGCAGCAAGCATATACATATCCTGAGCGGGCGGGGTGCGCATGAGGACCCGGATGCGGCGGGGCATTTTGCGAAGCAGTTGTATGATAAGAATATATGGTATGAGTTGGATATATGGGGTACGGAGTGGCCGCATGACTGGCCGACCTGGCGGGCGATGCTGCCGCATTATTTGGGAACGCGGTTTTAAAAGATAAATAGTATCGCCAAGGGCGCAAAGTTTACGCGAAGAACGCCACGTTGCGACCATTGCGTAAACTTTGCGCCCTTTGCGATACTATATTCTCTTATGGAATAAGTTCTCTTAACAGTCTACTGAAATCACTTCCTTCGACCATTGCCGCACCCATGCTTTCCAGGTATTCAGTATGCACCTGGCAATCGATCAGTTCCACTCCCTCGGACCGAAGCTGTTGCACATAGCAGACAAAAGCATAACGGGAGGCATTACTCGTTTTGCTGAACATACTCTCACCAAAGAAAACCTTTCCGAGGCGGATGCCATATAAACCTCCGAGCAGTTCCCCGTTTTTCCAGACTTCAGCACTATGAGCATAGCCTAGTTCGTGCATTTTCGTATAAGCTTTTTCTACATCATGCGTGATCCAGGTACCATCCTGTCCGGCGCGTTTGATCTGCCGGCAGGAGCAGATGACATCAGCAAATGCTTTATTGATAGTAAACTCGAATTCGTTTTTTTTGAGCAGGGATTTTACGGTCTTGCTGATCTTCATGTTTTCGGGAAACAGCACAAAGCGGGGATCAGGGAACCACCAAAGAATATGTTCTCCTTCATACCAGGGAAAAATGCCCTGCCGGTAAGCAGAGAGTAATCTTTCGGGTGATAGATCGCCGCCTATGGCCAGCAGTCCATCAGGTTCGGCCAAATGGGGAGGGGGAAACTCTATTATCTCCGTATCAAGGGCAAAAAGGGACATAAGTGGATGAAGGAAGAAAAATATTGAATGAAGCCAGTTTGCCGGTATGACCCGGGCCAACTATGCGACCACTTCCACAGTCGCGCCAATGCCGCGTTCTGTAATAGCATCGCACATAGGCTTTAGTTCTTCATACGAACCCTGCTTTACGGCATATTTCCCTTTATAGTGGATGAAGTAGGAGCATTGTTCAGCTTGTTCATGCGTATGACCGCAAACCTGTACCAGGGTTTCGATGACCCATTCAAAGGTATTCACTTCATCATTCCATACGATGAGACTGCAACCCTGATCTTCGAGGGTCAATGTATCAGTATCGTGTACGGTACCGGTCTCAAATTCATGTGTAGCCATCAGTCAAACCTTTGTTTACAAAAATAGACGATTTGCTTTTTTTTCGGAAATGATGGGAGGGATTTGTTTGGGAGTGTGAAGAAAAAGGGTAGGGGGTTGATTGAGTGGGAGTTGTGTTGAGTCGGGAGTCTGTAGTTTGGGTTCTTTGAAAAATTTATACAGACATTTCGATAGTATAAGCGTATTGATGTTTTTAGAGAGTTCGGATTTCTGATTTTCGATTAAAGGCTCAGGCTCAGCAATAAATCGCAAAAAAAATTTGGTTGAAAAGTATACAAACTTATCTTTGCACTCCCAATCAAAAAAGGGATAAGGGAGTTTAGCTCAGTTGGTTCAGAGCATCTGCCTTACAAGCAGAGGGTCGGCGGTTCGAGCCCGTCAACTCCCACAGTGAATATCAGGGACTTCAGAGGTGAAGTTCCTTTTTTATTTCTTTATTCGGACTGCGAATCGGATTGTTGTCTTTCCACTCTACTATTTCTCCAGCCTTATTTATGCGGTAAACGTTGTGGATAATTAAAAGATAGGTTCTCTGAAATGTAATCCTTAAGAGTAAATTCTTTTCCTTCCTGAAACTTAATTAACAACGAAAGTTTGACTAAGTGTTGATCCCTACTTTGACGCTTTGACGTTCTTTCATTAGTTGTAAAATGCTTAACCGTGCTGGATGTCGAAGTACCTTAAATAAGATTGCAAGTAAATTGACGTTGTCATCACCTAGCTCTATTTTTGTTATGCCCATACTTTCTTTCTCATAAATATTCATAAAAGCACAAAAAGCAATATGCCGATGAATAGTTTGAGAATTACGACGACTCAGAACCCAAAAAACATTCTTTCCTGTATTTGATATGTTGTTTAGAGGGGATGCGTGCAGGTACTGGCGGGAATACCTTCCCCTCCCCAATTTGAAAAATTGCTCGATTTTTCATTGCCTCTGACAGTTGAAATTTCTTTTTGCTATGCGGGCAGGTGATTTGTTGTTCTTTCATGTGGTGAGCTTGTTTAGCGTCTTGTGGAATGGAAAGGAAATTACAATATCCAGGTAAGTTTTAAAAAAATCAAATCATTGATAATCATTTTATTAACCAAATTTAGCGACTAAATGTCTTTATAACTATCCATTTGTTAGTGGTTTATCTTCCCATCCCGCCGTCACAAATTCCTGCATAAATATTTAGGCTGGGCAATACTTTTTATCCACTTTTTGAGTATCATTGGCTCGAATTCACTAATTGAGTATGAATCGGATAAAAGAAGTACTTAAGGAGCAAGGAAGGACTCAAATCTGGTTAGCATCAAAGCTGGATTTGTCGAAAAGCACAATGGCTTTATACTGTGGTAACCAGTCTCAACCTAAGATCGCTGTGTTATATAAAATTGCTCAATTACTGGACGTTGATGTTAAAGATCTCTTAGTTTCATCAAAAGAGAACAAAGAACCTAAATAAAGTTGAAGTTGGCAATTACATGAACTACACTGCGCAACAATTAGAAGCAATTAATACAATAAACGATAATCTTCAAATTATCGCCTGTGCGGGATCTGGCAAGACCCAGGTCATTTCACAACGTATTGTCAACATTTTAAAGTCAGAACAAGGAGTGCAACCCCAAAATATAGTTGCATTTACTTACACTGAAAAGGCTGCTGCCGAACTAAAAACCCGTGTTCTCAAATTATGCAAAGAGCAACTTCCTGGCATGAAAGGGTTAGTTGACATGTATATTGGTACAATCCATAGCTGGTGCCTTAAAGTCTTGCAGGAACATATTTTCGAGTATCAGAAATATTCTGTCCTGGATGATGTTACATTAAAGCTCTTCATAGATAGAAATTTCAGTAGAATCGGCATGAAGGACCTTAATATGGAAGTGTATAAGGATACAGGATATTTCTTACAACTCATGAGTATTGTAAGGGAGTCGGAACTTACTGCGCCAAAAGAAGAAATCCCTGGAGAAATTACAACGGCCCTTGCAAATTATGAGCAAACTTTGATGGATGCTGCTTTCTTCGACTTTACAATGATTATGACTAAGGCATTTCATCATTTAAAAGATGATGTTGTATTCAGAAATAAAATTGGAAATACTTTAAAGTATTTGATTGTTGATGAATATCAGGATGTCAACCCCGTACAAGAATATATCGTGAACTCATTAGTTCAGTTAGGTGCAAACATTTGTGTTGTTGGTGATGATGATCAGACAATTTATCAATGGAGAGGGGGCGACATTAAGTACATCATTGACTTTCAAAAAAGATATAACAATGTTAAGCCAATCCAGTTGGGAGATAATTTTCGTAGCTCCCCTGCAATAGTAGAAATAGCAACTAAAGTAATTAGCAATAATGTTTACAGGCTGCCAAAAAAAATGGAGGCAAAGGCTGCCCAGGTGTATGAGCAGGGAGATGTTTTGTACAATGCGTATGATAATGTAGATGAAGAAAACCAGTTTATTGCCGATCAGATAAAAAAACTACGAGGAGTTGAGTTTACAGATAAAGGGAAAACAAGAGGACTTGATTATTCGGACTTTTGTATTTTATTACGTAAATGGAAGAAAGCTGAAAACATTATTAAGAAATTAGAAGAGAACGACATTCCTTTCATAGTCGGTGGAGTAAATGAATTATTTGGAAGACCAGAAGTCAGAGCTTCTATTCAAATTTTCAATTACATAAATGATCTAATAGACAAATCTGTAGTTATCGATTCTTGGTCGTCCTTGTCCGATAAAATTATAGTAAATGAGATAGAAAATGGTATTGCATACCTTGATAAAATGAAACCTCGCAAGGTCAGCTATTACGGTGATTTTGTATTGCAAGAGATATTTCAAACCTTCCTTGAAAAATCAAAAATAACCGAAGAGAAGTTTGTTGACGATGGTTCAGGAACGCGAGTAGGAAACAAGAATGAAGAAGTGATATTCTACAATTTGGGGATGTTTTCTCAAGTCATCAATGACTTTGAAACGATTCATTTCATGAGCAATCCTGCAAATAAGCTAAAAAACTTCTTAAACTTTATCCGCTTTTCAGCAGTTGAGGTCTATGCTGAGGGCTGGCTTAATAATAACTTCAAAACTCCTAATGCAGTTCAAATTATGACAGTTTACCAGTCCAAAGGACTGGAGTTCCCTGTTGTGTTTATACCTGGAATGAATCGCAATTATTTGCCAACTCAAAAGAGGGGTGGTAAGTCGGTCTGGCATCACCTACCAAAATCGCTCATACAGGGTCAGCAGCGTTATGAAGGCGGTATGGAAGATGAAAGACGTTTGTTGTATGTTGCAATTACCCGCTCACAGAAATTTTTATTTATTTCTCGTGCTCCAGATGGGCGGAACCAAGGTAAAGAATCGAGTTTTGTGGCAGAGTTTAGTCGATCCCCATTTATCTTTTCAAATAAGAACCGAGATTATTCAGATCGAAAATTTACCAAGCCTCAACCCAAGTCAGAGTCTGGGTCGATATTGCTTAATTTTTCAGTGTTAAAAAATTATTTTGACTGCCCCTATCGTTTCAAGCTTATTTCGATGTATGGTTTTGCAAGTTTTATCAGTATACGAATGGGATTTGGTAAATCTGTACATAATGTCTTAATGGAGATTCACAAAAAATCATTAGATGGTATTGAAACCAACCTTGAGCATTTACCCGAATTATTGAAAACACACGTTCATATCCCCTATGCCTATGATGACGTCAAGCAAGATATAAAGGATAAGTCAGCTGAAATTATCAAGGAATATTTGAGATTAAATAAAGATGATTTCCCAAATATCGAATTTGCGGAGAAAGATATTCAAATTGACTTGGGAGATGGCATATTAATAAATGGTCGTGTTGACTTGATCAAGAAAAAGGATATTAACGGGGATACCAAAACAACGATTATCGATTTTAAGAGTGCAGAGGATGCTCAAAAATATGATGTTTCGATGGAGCAACTTTCTCTTTATGCAATCGGCTATCAAGAACTGTCTGGTGAAAAAGCGGACTTCTTGCAAGTTTACAATATGGACAAGAATTATCCTGACACGAAAGAAATTCAAATAGATGACTTAGATGCTATGAAACTTAAGATTGTTTCTGCGGCGGAGGCTATAAGGGTTAATAATTTACCAAAGACAAAACAAAACAAAAATTGCAAAGATTGCAGACTTGTAAAAGTTTGCTCTGGATCAGTATAAAAAATTAGATCATGGCAAAAACATATAAAGGTTCTCTTTCATTGGATTGGTATAATAAGCAAAAGTCTATTATAATTAAAGCTGATGATGTAGCAGGAACAGTAAAAGGCATCTCAGCTCCAATAATGAATTGGGTTAATAAAGATGAGGCGCTATTTTATGAAATTCTTGATGAGGAGGGGCGCGGTTTAAAACCTTATTGGGTAGATAGAAATGATATCCGTATCAAAGAAGCGAGACCGCTGGTTATTCAAAAAACATTTAGAGCTGTGCAAAAGGACAAGCCAGGAACAATTTCTGGAACTTCTCCTGTTTGGGAATTGGAAGAAAGTAAGGAGGATTTGCAGGATGTCGAAAATATCCTCATTAAGGGTGATAATCTTTTAGCATTAAACACACTTAAGAAGTTATTTGAGATAAAGATGGAAGAAGAAAAAGCTAAATGCATCTTTTTAGACCCACCATACAATACAGGTCAAGCGTTTGAAAATTATGACGATAACCTGGTGCAGTCTGAGTGGCTTACGCTTATGCGTGATAGATTAGAAATTCTACATAAACTACTTAGGCAAGATGGAGTAATTTTTATTCAGTTAGACGAAAAAAATATCTTTCATATTCGGGTAATACTAGACGAAATTTTCGGAAAATCAAATTATGTGAATTTGTTTACTGTGAAAACCTCTGACCCCTCGGGGTTGAAAACGGTGAATCCATCTCCTTATGATTCTGCTGAATATATTATTATGTATGCTAAGAATAAGCCTTCTTACAAATACCAATCCCAGTATGTTGAAAGCGACCATGATATAGGCTATTCGAAATACATCACCAATATTGGTGATCCTTTTAATAACTGGAACATTGTTTCAGTGAACGAATATTACGCAAAAAAATTAGGATACAATACCGTTGACGAGGCAAAAAAGGCAAAGGGGAAATTGGACTTTCTAAATGAGGTGGCTGAGTTTGCCGTTCAAAATGCGTCCTCTATTTTCCAGCCGACTGCAATAGCTGATGATGCTGGGCGAGAAATTGTTGAATTAAGAGATAAATCCAAGACAACACCAGACAAAGTGTTTCGATTACAAAGAGAGAAAGATGAGGTGTATGTCTTGAACGGCCGACAAGTTTATTTTTATTCAAACAAGGTTCGAACTATCGACGGAAAAGCTGTTCCTACAATGTTACTTACTAATATTTGGACAGATATTCCTTACAATGGAATTTCAAAAGAAGGAGGTGTGAAATTTAAGGAAAGCAAAAAGCCAGAAAAATTGATTAGAAGAATTTTAGAGGTTGCAAATACGACAGAGGGCGATTTGATTATCGATATTTTTGGCGGATCGGGCACAACGTTCGCCGTTTCTCATAAAATGAATCGTAAATGGATAGGAGTAGAAATAGGTCGTCATGCCGATTCACATATAATTCCAAGATTAAAATCAGTTTTGGTCGGTTCAGACAAATCAGGAATAACCGATTCAGTTAAATGGAATGGTGGCGGCGCCTTCAAGTACTATCACTTAGGACCATCCATAATAAGTCAGGGCAAAGACGGAATCGGTGATTTCAATTGGAACTTAGGGACGAAATTTATCGAAGAATCATTGCTATTATCGTATGATTACTTTTTGGATCGCTCAATTAATTTTAATGCGGAAGGTCTATTTCATTCAGAAGTAGACTCTCCTACGATTGGTATACAGAAGATAGGAAGTCGATCAAGAGTGGCGATTGTTTCATTAAATGGGCCTAAAGAAAAATTAGGGATTATGCCATATGAGGAAATTCAAACAATTTATAAAACCGTCAAGTCCAAATATTCTCCAGAATATATTAACATATTTACTAACAGAGGTATAGAAATGGCCTACGACTCCAAGCCTGATGATTTAGACGTAATAAAAGTACCACACGCAATTTTCGCAGAATTAGAAAAATAGTATATGGCCAAAACAACAAGACGACCGATTTCATATTTTCAGGAACATAGCAAATTGCTCCAAAGGGTTATTGACGACTATAGAGCAAACAGTGCAACAATTAATCTATTCGCGACAAATGACTACGCAATTTTTAATAGTATTGAAACGGGAATTACAAAACACCCCTTACGAAAATATCAAATGGAAGCTTTGTATATTTTGGACTACTTGCTTCGATGTAATGACCATAAAAATGAAAAAAGACATTTGTTAGAAGAAGTAGACAAAGAAACTCAAAAAAAAGCACCTTTTCTTGGGTATGAAATGGCAACTGGGTCTGGTAAAACGATGCTGATGGGGGCAAGCTTATATTTCCTAAATCAAAAATTTGACATTAAGAACTTTCTAATTATTACTCCTGCTTCCACAGATATTTATCAGAAGACCATTCGCAACTTTACAATTGGGGGTTATGATTCCGTTTGGGCTGATGACACCCCATTTACATTCAATCTTATTACAGGAGACAATTATACACAGAATATATTCTTCGACAGCTCAAAGGACGCCAATATATTTATATTTAACATCAGTAAGTTTGGATTAAATGCAACCAAGACTGAAAAGACCTGGGAAGATGCTGCCTGGAAAGGCAAGAACGGGAATAGTATCAACATTAGGGAATTTCTTAAAGGCGATAAGCTTGTAATAATTACTGATGAAGCGCATCACCATCAGACTCCTGCCGCCAAGAAAATCATTAACGATTTTCATCCCACTGCAGTGTTAGAGTTTACCGCAACAGCGATTGAAGCAGAAAGAGGCCAGGATAAAAAGAATCAACAGGTCGTTTACAAATATGATATACGGAAATTTTTGGAGGATGGACATGGGAAATTGGTTCGGGCTGTAGCGTTGGCTAATGAAATAAAGAAAACGAAGGATATTATTCTACAGTCGGAAAAGTTAAAGCTTATAACACTTTTTCTAATTCACTTGCTTAAGAAGAAGGCTGTGCTCTTAGATCCAAAATGTAGAGAGCTGAAGCCATTGGCATTCATTAAGGTAAAGGAAGATACAACCTATACTCAAAAAGTATTTGATTATATACGTAATGATTTGGCAAATGATCTGGAAAATATCAACATCATTCTGGAGAAGATAAAGGGGCAAGACTTAGAAACAACTTCATTACTTACAGACCTAATCACTGACACCTACAAAGGAGATTTGGAGCTAATTCGGTCGGATATTCAAAGAGTAGCAAATAATACAATATTTTATTACGGGGGCTCCGACAAGGAGACGGAAAAGAAGTTTCATAATATTCGCAAAAACGAGGTTGAGGTAGTTGTATATATGCAGCGGCTTGACGAAGGTATTGACTTACCAAACATTTACACGATGGCTGTTGTTAATGATACTGAAACAAATTTTAAGACTTCTGTAAAACAAATTATCGGGCGAGGTGTACGGCTTAATAAAGATGTTAGAGAGTTCGACGATGAGCCAAATCCGCTAATTCAACAGGCGGAAAGGCTACATATCGTTTGCGATCAGGGAAAGAACTTTGAGGAGGTGATTACTGCTATCCAACAGGAATTTGGTCTAAACAATAAGTACTTAAGTTTCGACAAACCTAAGCGAGCTATAATTAACAAGGCAAAATCTGATCTTCTTAAGGGAAAGTATGTGCCTCATATTAAGGCTGACTTCAAAGCAGTTGAGGGTGTAAGTCTCATCAATCTAATCTGCGATCATGACACTATCGTATCTAAATTCACCGATAGTAATTGTTTTGCTGGACCAGAAGATGAAGAAAAACGATTTATTAAGTATAGACCCAACTCTTTCTTTGTTGAGGTTGATGTTTTTGCAGATAAAAACGAGTATCATAAACAGCTTCAGCTAAGCGGTGGAGTTCAAGCAACACTGAAGATTTCTGAAAAGGAGTTAAAAATAATTTACGGTCATGTGCAAAAAAATTTGCACTGTTTGCCAGATTCGGATACTGTTCGCACCGCATTTAAAACTTACATTGAAAAATTCAATGATCGACAACTCAGGTACTACAGACTGGACGTAGCGGACGATAAACTCGCCTTAAATCTTTTCGTAAGCTCATTCAGTAACTTCTATCGTTTCCATATTGAGAAGAATTATTTCCGTTTAGACTTTAAACAAGTCAACGAAGGTGACAGTTGGAACCTAATGAAAAGGTTTGAGGACTATGAAGTTCGCATACCTGACGACCAGATAGAGAACAAGACTCGTTTAAAAGTCAGGGACAAAGCTAAGTTGACAGAATTGATCGATTCCAACTATCATTTCTTTGGATATGAAAAATCTGTCTATGACTACGAAAAATTTGATTCGTACCCTGAAATGCAATTAGCTGAATATGTTGATGGAATGTTGAAGCAGGAAGCTAATGAACGCAAACCATTTTGGATTCGTAACCAAAGAAATATTTATTTCACGTATGGATCGAGGAAGTACTATCCCGATTTTATTCTATTTAAGGACGACTTCATTTACGTTATAGAGACCAAAGGTGAAATCTTTTCTGATACCAAGAAAAATACTTTGCTGACAAAGCTGGATGAAATCCCTGGCGATGGAGTAATTAAAGGATTTAGGGGATTGCTTATATTCTCTGCCCAATTAGAAGAAATGGGAGACGACTTAATTGGATTTGATGACTTTGTTAATGAATCTGAAGCCATCTTAAGACGACATCAATCGAAGGCTGATCTTGTAGAAGACCCTCCTTCAGCGGACAGATTTAGAAAATTCATTCCTGTATACACAACATTAAAAGCCTACAAAAATTTTATCAAAAAGCAGAAGACTGCAAAACCTGATGGATGGCTTGAAGTAAAAGAGAAACCAGATGGCTACCCAAAGCATATTTTCGCAACGCAGGCTAAGGGAGATGCTCTCACTCCCTATTATAAGCACAACGATTGGATAGCTTTCATATACACACCAGACGTATCAGATTCGGTCAATAAATTAGCGTTAGTTTTTTGCAAGGACATTGAAGACGAATATGATCCTGGATGTACTTTGAGAATTCTTGAAGTCGTCGAGAAGAAATCCAAATCGAAACTCTTTTCGGAAAAGGAAATTCATCTTAAGGCTTATAATGAATCTAAAAGGCCAATCATATTGACAAATATAGATGTGGGAGAAGAAGTTGATATTGTTGGAGTAGAATACTCGTTAGAAAAGTAGAACTTAATAAACCGAGAATAATGCCAACCGAATTAACCATCCAAGATCTTGTTCCAGCGATAAATTAGCCAGGATAAGTTTGTAAATACAAAGGGGGAAACGCCTAAGGTTATTCTCAAAGCAGGCACACATATCCCATAAGTTGCTTCTTGCAAGGGCGTCCGAAGTTGGCCAGGAAGTTTATGTTGAGCCAATTAATCCTTTTGCAAATAAGGGGTTTTCTACAGAAGATCGAATCGTCTTAAAGCGGAAAGACAGGCTAATATTGAAGCAGAGCAAAATGGAGGTAAACCCACTAAGGCAGAGGCTTGCAATATAACCTTGCCTGTCTTAAGATAATGCTGCTTTGAGGAAAACATTCATCTATTTTCTTTCCCCACTTGCTCTGTAAAGAACTCCCAAAAGATCAAATTAAAAAATTGAATACTTCATCAACAGATTTCTCTATAAGGAAATCCCACTTCACTTCTAAAGATCTTTATATTATTTTATGTAAATTGTTTTTAATTACATCCAACACAATACTTTAAGCGAATGATAAAAACAACCATCAAAGTTTTGTGTATTTTAATCCTTCTCTCCGGGCTTCTCAGCGATCTCCGGGCGCAAACTCCCATTCAGGATACTTTTGCAATACCAAAAAAGCGATTCTGGAGAGCATCCGGTGAATTATTCCTTTCACAACTGGTACCCTGGTCCTATAACTATTTTGTACGCAACGCCGATTTTGCGAAGATCTCTTTTAAAAGCATTGGCCGTAATCTGAATTTCTCCAATTGGGAATGGGATGACAATCATTTCAAGACTAACCAGTTTGCGCACCCCTATCACGGAAATTTGTATTTCAATTCCTTCAGGACTAATGGATACTCTTTCTGGCAGGCCGCTCCCGCCGCATTTGCAGGAAGCTATATGTGGGAAGTGGCCGGTGAAACTCATCCGGCTGCTCCGAACGATTTTGTAAATACCAGCCTGGGTGGGATTGCCCTGGGTGAAATGACATACCGCCTGTCCAACGCCATAGTAAATACTCGTGCACGGGGATTTTCGCGCCAGATGCAGGAAGTGCTTGCCTTACTGGTCAATCCTGTGAATGGTCTCAATCGCATTCTGGATGGTAACTGGGGCCGTGTTTATTATAACCGAGACGATTCGGTGAAACCCCGTATTGTCGTAACGCTTGATCTCGGAAGCAGACGATTCAGCGAAAGAGAGGAAGATGTGCTGGACAAGGGGCATAATGAGCTGTATATGCGGCTGCGTTTACAGTATGGAGACCCCTACGCCTATTCCAAAAAACCCTTCCAGCATTTTACAGTACAGGTAGAAGCTGGGGCTTCTGATTCCGCTTATCTGAATGCGGCCCAGGTAAATGGCAATCTGGTGCAATGGCCGTTCCATGAGGGAGAGCATAGTATAGTAGCCGGAGCCATTACCATGAACTATGACTATTTTCATAACTCCGCATTTGAATATGGTGGGCAGAGTTTTACTTTCAGGCTGAACGGGGTGCTCAAGCGAAACAAGCCCACGGCATATACCGGCTACCTGGCTGCCGGCATTATTGCGCTGGCGGCTGTGCCGGACAAGTACCTGTACTATGGGGAAGGCCGCGACTATGATTATGGGCCCGGTATTGCCATCAATGCAGGCGGCAATATTGTAGTAAAGAACAAGCTGACCTGCACACTTGGCTACAGGGGCGGGTGGTTCCGGACGATCAATGGAAACAGTTCGTCCTATTTCCTCAATGCAGCATCTGCAGAAGCGCGCTATTTCATTGGGCGTAAAATTTCCATCGGTATGGAACTGGGACACTTTTCGGTTAAAGGCTATTACAGGGATTATGATGATGTTTACCGGCGGTACCCCTTTATCCGTTACTCCATAGGAGCTGTACTGTAAAGTAGCTTTCTAAACTGTAAGCTACTTGTCCCTTTTAAACAATCATGGCTAGGGAAAGATGGTCATAAATATATAAGCTGCAAAAATTACCAGAAGGACCAGGCCCTGCAGCATAATGGTTTTGCCTATGCTGAAGGAAAGCATCACTATCAACAAAGCCAGGACAAATAATACGGTTGATTTGGAATCCAACCCCAACTCAAGCGGAATATTATAACAGATAGAAAAGACAGCCACAACCGGGATGGTGAGGCAGATACTTGCCAGCGCTGAACCAAGCGAAAGGTTCAGGCTTCTTTGCAACTGGTTGCGGCTGGCTGCTTTGAATGCGGACAACCCTTCTGGCAGCAGTATAACACAGGCAATGATAACTCCTGCCAGCGAATGAGGTGCATGCATCCGATCTATCAGGTTCTCCAGGTCGGGCGCCAGCGATTCCGCAAGCATGATCACTGCGCCGAGACAGATAAATAATAGTCCAAAGCTGATAAGTGCGGCCTTTGCAGATGGCCGCGCAATTGTTGGGCCTTCCTCTTTACCGGGTTCGTCTGCAGGTAAAAACAATTCCTTGTGTTTGAAATTCTGGACAAATACAAAACTGCCATACAATACCAGGGATGCTATGGCAACGAATACTAGTTGCTTTTTGGAATAGTAAGAACCTGTTACAGATGCTGTATAATTAGGCAGTATAAGCGTGAGTACCGAAATCGCCAGTAAGGTAGTGATGATGGCATTTATCCCCTGGAGCCCAAATTGCTGCTCCCTGAATTTTATTGCACCTATAAGAAGGCTTACGCCGATCATACCGGTTAAAATGATCATGATAGCTGCAAAAACAGTATCCCTGGCCAGCACTGATCCTTCGGGGCCACTGGCCAGCATCATTGTTATGATGAGTGAGACTTCTATGATCGTTACAGATAATGCGAGCACCAGGCTGCCAAAAGGTTCTCCAAGCCGGTGCGCCAGCACTTCGGCGTGATGAACGGCTTCTATTGTGCAAATAAGAAGCGCTGGAATGGCAAGTATATTCAGCCAGGGCTCATGATAGCCGTGCTTCAAAGCAAAAATTATCCAGGCGGCAACAGGAATCAGTATATGCTTTGTTAGCCGGGATTTTGAGCGGACTTCCATTCGTTAATTATTCTTTTATGTTTATGATGATCTGACTGGCGCCAATCCTAACTGTTCTTTTCACAGCCATTAAAAATCCGGATATTGTTGATGAAGTTGGTTTCTGACTGAATGAGCTCAGAGCAAAGCCGGCAAATAAAAGTGATCAGGATTTTTTTATGCAGGCTTGCAGGTCAATGAGTGCCTATTGCAATATAACTAAAAAAAGTAACTCTACTTTGTCAAATTCATAAACAGATGCTGCTGCAAGCCGGGCAATGAGAGGGACCGTGTTTATCCGATAATGAGGCTTTTTCATTTTACCTTTATGTCTAAACACGATTCTTTATGAAGAAAAGCCTGGTAGTTTATTTATTGCTCCTGGTATCATACCATGGATTTTCACAGCAGGACACTTCTCTTGTAAAAATGATCAATCCATCGTCCCTGTCTGCTCCCAAAGGATACTCGCATATTGCTGAAATAAACCTTGGCAATTGTACAATGCTTATCATTTCCGGTCAGGTTGCTTTGGATGAAAAAGGGGAGCTGGTAGGGAGGGGCGATATGGCAAAACAGGCAGAGCAGGTGTTCAGGAATATAAAGAATTGCGTGGCCAGTGCCGGTGGCACGATGGATAATATTGTCAAACTAAATTATTTTACGCTTGATGTATCGCAGGTGCAGAAACTAAGGGATGTGAGGGACAAATTCATTAACACAGCAAGGCCGCCAGCAAGTACATTAATGCAGGTAAGTAAGCTGTTCAGAGAAGATATATTGGTAGAAATTGAAGCGACTGCTATCATCCCGCATCGGTAATGATCGGTGATAAGATCATTTAATAAAACGTAAACATTAAATGCAAAATCAATTCGGCTGAACTGCCGGCAACCGGTAATGCTGTCCGTCCCACACAAACAGTTCATCGATCTCGTATTGCCAGAATTTATAGATGGGAGATTTCTTCAGCAATTTTTCCACTTCTTCACGATTAGCTGCATTCAGCGTGATCCACACGCGCTGGGTTTCCATGCTCACGATGTACTGATCGATAATATCCTTGTTGATAAGGAAATTAATATAAGTACGGTGAGGCGGGATCAGGTCGGTGAAATCGTCCTTCATCTCAAATTGTATCGTTACCTGGTACTTCTTCATATCATTTACTCTATTACAGAGACAAATAACGGGTCTGAAAGTTGCACGGCAAAAAAATAAATTACTACCGTACTATAAAGATAAAAAGCCCTTAATTTTACCACCCTGCTGAAGCAGGGTTTCTTTTAAAAATTAACGGGACGTTAGCTCAGTTGGTTTAGAGCACTACTTTGACAGAGTAGGGGTCACTGGTTCGAGTCCAGTACGTCCCACCCCTTTTTTTAAATGGCTGTAACTTCTCGCACGCACAGACTGATTAAGGGATAAACACTTCATCCTGCTCCTGCTTCTGGGCAATGGAGCCCATCTCCTTCGTTGTTTTAGTGGAAATACCTGATTAAAGCGCCCAATCTACCACCTGGTTCACCCATTCTTCCCGGTAGGGTGTGGTCACACGGATATAATTATCCGTATAACCCTCGATCATCCCGGCTTTATCATGTTTTTCAAACAGCACTTTGCGTGTTTGACCTGCGTGCTGCCCGGTGAAATACTGCATTTTCATGTAGGAAAGATTGCGCAAAGCCTTGTTGCGTTCGTGGCGCGTGTGCATTGGCACTACCGGACCAAGTGTAAGCGCATGGGTATTATCCCTTTCGGAATAAGTGAATACGTGGAGATAAGTAATATCAAGCGAATGTAAGAAGTCGAAGGTTTCTTTAAAGGCCTCATCTGTTTCGCCGGGAAAACCAACGATCACATCCACACCGATAGCACAGTGTGGCATCAGGGTTTTGATCAGTTTTACCCTGTCTGCATACAATTCCCTTTTATACCGGCGGCGCATCATGCCCAGCACTTTATTGCTGCCGCTTTGGAGGGGAATATGAAAATGGGGCATGAACTTATCACTGTTGGCTACGAAATCAATGATCTCATTGGTCAGCAGGTTGGGTTCGATGGAAGAAATGCGGTAGCGGCTGATGCCTTCCACTTTGTCCAGTTGCTTTACCAATTCGAAAAAATTCTCTTCCCGCTGGTTAATCCCGATCACAGAGCCGGCGCCGTCCGGGCCTTTACCAAAATCTCCCAGGTTGATGCCGGTAAGCACGATTTCTTTAGCGCCACTGGCAGCCAGTTCTTCAGCACTTTTGATCACATTGGCAATGGTATCGCTGCGACTTTTGCCGCGGGCCATGGGAATAGTGCAAAAAGAACAATTATAATCACAGCCATCCTGCACTTTGAGAAAAGTACGAGTACGGTCGTTCAGGGAATAGGAAGAATGGAAGCCTGTTACCTCTTCGATGTCGCAGGAACAGATCTTTGCAGAATTGCCTTTGGCAAGCTCACGGATATGCTGGGCGATATTAAACTTTTCGGCAGCACCGAGAACCAGGTCTACTCCCGGGATCTCGGAGATTTCCTTCGGCTTCAGTTGAGCATAGCAGCCGGTGATGACGACCAGGCTTTCAGGTGCTTTTCTTTGGATACGGCGGACCAACTGGCGGCATTCTTTATCGGCATTTTCCGTTACGGAGCAGGTGTTGATCACGTACACGTCGGCCAGGTCCTCAAATTCCCTTTTTTCAAACCCTTCCTGCTCAAGCAGTCGCGAGAGGGAAGAGGTTTCTGAGAAATTGAGTTTGCACCCGAGGGTGTGAAAAGCTACTGATTTGGACGCGGTCATAAGGGGGCAAAGGTAGGAAAATGAGACGGGAGTCTTTAGTCAGGAGTCGGGAGTTAGGGGCGGGGAGTTGGAAATTGGGGATATGGGTCTGGTATCAGGTTGTTTGGCGTGGGGGTATCGCAAAGGGCGCAAAGGATACGCCAGGAACGCAAAGAATATTACAAACTAACCTGGCGCTCTTTGCGTATCCTTTGCGCCCTTTGCGATACCCCCACGCCGGACGGTCACAAACGATTATACCAACCACAAAATCCCTATTTTTAGCCAAATATCTGAACGTGAACAAGAAATGGCTGCCTTTGCTATTGGTTATCGTCCTGGCTGCGATATTATTCTTTGTCAGGAGGGCGCAAAACCGGGATGAACCAGTTCCGGAACGGAAAAAAGCCCGGCAAACAACCACAGATCCTGCTTCTGCACCCGACCGTAACCGTGGTTTTGACCGGCGCATTTCCTATATCGAATACACACAGCACGCAAAGTGCCGGATGGAATGCCGGAAAATCTCGCAGGCTGAAGTGGAACAGATCATGAAGGAAGGGAAGATCAACTATAAAAAATCGGATCTGCAGGACAGGCCATGTCCCACTTATGCACTGGAAGGCACCACTAAAGATAATCAGCGGGTAAGGATCGTGTTCGCACAATGCGATCTGAAAACCAAAGTGGTTACCTGTATCGACCTGGATACGGACTGGGAATGCCACTGCCCTGGCGATGATGACAAATACAAAAACAAGCGTTGATGAAACCACTGGTTTGGGTTTATTCCCTGTATGCGATCGTGGTTTTTCTCGTGATCATGTTGCTGATTTTCCCGTTTGTAGTGATCGCGAGTTTTTTCGGACGGATAAAAGGAGGGAATATGGTACTCTGGCTTTGCCGTTTATGGGCTGATATATGGTTTCCCCTGATCGGCATTTACCACAAATACATTTACGAAGCACCACATGATAAAACCAGACCTTATATTTTCGTCACCAATCATATCTCTTATCTTGATTCTGCCGTACTGGTAAAAGCTTATCGCCAGCCCCTGCGGCCATTGGGAAAAGTGGAAATGACCAAAGTACCGGTTTTCGGCTTTATTTATAAAAAGGCGATCGTAACGGTTGACCGGAGCAATATCATTGATCGCGCTTCCAGTATCCGCGTATTGCGCTCCATTCTTTCCAAAGGAATATCGGTGCTGGTATTCCCGGAAGGGACATTTAACACCACTCATCAGCCGTTAAAAGATTTTTATGATGGTGCTTTCCGCCTGGCAATTGAGACGCAAACACCTGTGAAACCGGTTCTTTTCCTGGATACCTACAGCCGGATGCCCTATGCAGGATTGCTGACCATGACGCCTGGCCAAAGCCGGATCGTTTATATGGAGGAAGTGCCGGTAAAAGGATTGGTAATGGCCGATCTGCCGGCGCTAAAACGACGGGTTTATACGTTGATGGAACAGAAACTGATCGGGTATAAAGCGGCCTGGATAACCCCAAAGAATAACTAAATTTGCTGTTTGCTTCAGCAATCCTGATGGAAGAACAATTCAGCCTGGAACATATTAAACCGGAAACGATATCCTTTTACGCAGATATCATTATTCCTCTTGCCCTGCCACGGACCTTTACCTGGTCGGTGCCCCCGCATTTGGAAGATAAAGTAAAACCCGGCTCCAGGGTGGAAGTGAACCTGGGTA
>Ga0182746_1000339_pt1 | contig 71573 bp, 54 predicted proteins | sample eDN3rd30CBELigOP_FD_128881 | JGI IMG/M metagenome (GOLD analysis project Ga0182746, IMG submission 128881) | Enriched Organic Plus compost microbial communities from Emeryville, California, USA - eDNA 3rd pass 30_C BE-Lig OP (version 2) (version 2) ...
CTTTAATGGAGATGGTCGCACCGGGCAGGGGCTGGTCCTGGGTCCCGGTGACCCTCCCGGTAATAATTTTTTCCTGGGCAAAAAGGCCCGCCCCAAAGAGCAGGGCAAACAGAGAGAGGCAGAAAAGGCGCAATCGCTTTTTTAGTTTCATTTTGGCAGTTTTTTCATTAAGCAGGCATTCGCAATACCTTCTGCCAAATGTATATTCCATGTTTTTCAACGACTTATCTCAGTGTTCATTTTTTTGGTCGTATTGGACAATTTTGTGGGTGGATTGATTTGGAGGTGTTTGTTTAGGTTAACTTAGACGTTAGGACCGACTAAAGGATAATGAGCATAGGTATCGCCACGGGCGCAAAGTTCCCGCAAAGGACGCGACGATACTTTGCGTCCTTTGCGGGAACTTTGCGCCCGTGGCGATACCCTCACCCCCATCATAATATATTGTATACTGCTTGACCTGTATTTCATGATTAGGAAACTTTGTTTTTGGTTATTGTACATATTGCCTGGCGGAACGGTTTCTTTCTCCCAACCCCCAGTCCTCAAATTCAAACATATCTCTATCGAACAGGGACTGTCAAACAGCACCATCGAAACCATTTTCCAGGACCACCGGGGATTTATCTGGATCGGTACGCGCGACGGACTGAACCGGTTTGATGGCAACCAAATGCAGGTTTACCGGTTCAATGAAAAAGACAGCAACAGCATCAGCGATAATTATATCCGCCATATATATGAAGACAGGCAGCAGCATCTCTGGATCGGCACTATCAATGGACTGAACCGGTTTGACCCCGCCACCAATAAATTTTCCCGCTATAAACATGATCCTTCCAATCCAAAAAGCATCAGCCATAATTCCATCACCAATATATATGAAGATAAAAGGGGGAATGTATGGATCACTACCTGGGGCGGCGGCCTGAACCAATGGTTACCAAAAGAAAACGGATTCCTGCATTATAAGATCCCGAATGGAAATGGAACAGTTGACAGGATCAGTTGCCTCTATGAGGATACAAAATCGAATCTCTGGGCCGGAACGGATAATGGCTTATACCTGTTCAACAGGGAAACAGGCAGTTTTAAATCCTACCGCCAGTTTGCCCCTTTTACTTTACTGAAAGGATATAATGATATCCGTGTGATCCGGGAAGACAGGATGGGCAATCTCCTCCTGGGCACAGAAGATAATGGACTGTTATTATTTAATTACCGCGATTCATCTTTTAAAATATTCCGGCATGACGAGAAGAATACAGGATCGCTGGCCAGCAACCAGGTAAGAAGCATACTGGTAGATAAAAGTTGGAATGTATGGATAGGCGGCGTGAACGGAGGGCTTGATCTTTTTCAGCCAGCCAAAGGTTTTTTTTATCATTATCAGAATGAACCGGACAATACATTCAGCTTATCGCAGCGAACAGTGTCCGCACTTTTTGAAGACAACCAGGAAAATATGTGGGTGGGCACGCATCGTGGCGGTATCAATCTCTATTCACCCAATACCGAAAAATTCTCACTCTACCGCCAGGAGCCTGCAATGAACAGTTTAAGTTACAGCGATGTCAAAACATTTTGTGAAGACAGGAATGGCGATATCTGGATCGGTACGGACGGCGGCGGGTTGAACCTTTTTAACAGAGCTACCAAAACCTTCCGTCATTACAAAGCTGATCCTTTTCTTCCGGGCAGCATCAGTTCCAATGAAATACTGGATGTGCTGGAAGACAGTGAAGGCAATCTCTGGATAGCTACCTGGGGTGGTGGGCTTTGCCTGTTTAACCGCAACAGTTCTTCTTTTACGCGTTTCAACAATGATCCGTCCAATCCGCATTCCATCAGTTCGAATTATGTGCAACAGGTGTTTGAAGACAGCCATAAAAATTTATGGGTGGCCACTTATTATGGAGGATTGAACCTGCTTGACAGAAAAACCAAACAGTTTACCCGTGTCACTGCCAGCCCTGATCAGAAAACCCGCTTGCAGGGAAATAATATCATCACTTTAAATGAAGACAGAAAGGGCAATATCTGGATAGGAACAGATGACGGGGGATTGAATTGTTATGATCCTGCCACCAGCCAGTTCACTCATTATTTTAACACCGCTGAAAAAATGCCGGATATCCGGGTACTTTTCGTTGACAGCAAGGGCCGGTTATGGGTAGGACAGGCCGGCTTGTATTTATTTGATGGAACAGGTAAAAAGTTCTCCCTGTTTACAGACAAAGCAGGCCTGTCCACAGAATTTATCAAAGGCATTACAGAAGATGATCAGGGAAATTTCTGGATATCCACTTCCAATGGACTGACCCGCTTTAATCCGGCCAATCAATCATTCAAAAAATATAATGCGGCCGATGGCTTGCAGGGGTTGGAGTTTGAAGCCAATGCTTATTTAAAGACCAGGGATGGCGAAATGTATTTTGGCGGTGTGAATGGTTTTAATTCTTTTTATCCTGATAATATCCGTAACAATCCTTTTATCCCGCCGGTCTATATTACCAGCTTTCAATTGTTCAACCAGCAGGTGCAACCGGGAGAAAAAGGTTCTCCGTTGGAAAAAGATATCAGTCTTACCAAAGAGATCAGCTTATCCTACCGTCAGTCCACTTTTTCTTTTGGCTTTGCAGCGCTGAACTATACGGCACTGGAAAATAATCAGTATGCCTATAAACTTGAAAACTGGGACAAGGACTGGCAATATGAAAGTGGCGACAGAAGAGCGGCTTATACCAATCTGCCTCCGGGCAATTATGTATTCCGCGTAAAAGCTTCCAACAATGATGGAGCCTGGAATGAAGAAGGCACCACCTTGAATATTATCATCACTCCCCCTTTCTGGGCTACCTGGTGGTTCCGCTTTCTCATCATTGCAGCATCAGCCACGGCCATCATTCTCTATTTCCGCTTCAAGAGCAAACAGGAATTGAAAAAACTGGAAGAGCAGAAAAAAGAAGAAATGCACCAGGTGCAATTGCAGTTCTTCACCAATATATCCCACGAGTTCCGCACGCCGCTTTCCCTGATACTCGGGCCATTGGAGAAACTGCAAAAAGAAGAAGGTGCCGCACCGTATATGCACCACTACCAGGTAATGCACCGCAATGCCAACCGGTTGATGAACCTGATCAATGAATTGATGGACTTCCGCAAAGCAGAATCAGGAGCACTGAAGCTGCATGTAATGCCCGGCAATCTTGATCTCTTCCTGCAAGAGATAGCGGAAGAATTCAGTGAACTGGCCCTGCAGAAAAAAATGCGGTTCAATATTGAAGTGCCTCCGGGATTGGGAGATAGCTGGTTTGACCGGCAGGTACTGGAAAAGATCGTGATCAACCTGATCAGCAATTCTTTTAAGTATACGCCTGAAGGCGGAACGATCCAGGTAAGCGTTTTTGAATCGATGGAACAGTTCAAGCCGTCTTTTGAAAATGAATTGATCCTGCGCAATGACTACCAGGGAAGAAAATATGTATACATCCGCGTGACAGATAATGGCATCGGCATTTCCAAAGGATCTATCGGCCACCTGTTTGAACGTTATTACAAGATCACCGATACACACCTGGGATCAGGCATTGGTCTCGCATTTGTAAAAAGCCTGACCATGCTGCACAAAGGGAATATCTATGTTTACAGCGAACATCATAAAGGAACGGAGATCATCATTGGCATACCTGTAAGTGCTGATGATTACAAAAAAGAAGAACGTTGGATAAAAAATAATCCCGAAGCAGGGCCAAAACTGGAAAGCATTCATCATAAATACGAACATCATGCTGCCATGCCGGAAGAGCCGGCTCCGCTTAAAGCAACAACCCCGCCTTCCAATAAACCGCATATCTTAATAGTAGACGACAACGAAGAATTACGGAGTTTCCTGCGCGAAAGCCTTGAACCATCCTATCATATCACCGAAGCTGCGGACGGCATCACCGGCATCAGCAAAGCCAAAGAAGAATTTCCCGATCTTATCATCAGCGATGTGATGATGCCTTATATGGATGGCATTGAATTCTGCAAACGCATCAGGGAAGATATCGAGACCAGCCATATTCCCTTCCTCATGCTCACTGCCAAAAACGCTATGGAGTCGAGGATAGAAGGGACCGCTTCCGGTGCTGATCATTATTTTTCCAAACCCATCAGTATCGAGCTGCTGAGCCTGACGATCAGAAATATCTTTATTCAAAAACAAAAGCTGAAAGAAAAATATTTCAACGATCAATATGCCGATGCAAAAGACCTGGTGCACTCTGTAAAAGACAAGGAATTCCTGGAAGAACTGATCTCCATCATTGAGTCGCACCTCACCAATCCCGAAATGGACGTGGAATATATCTGCAGCCAGATAGGCATGAGCAAAACAAAATTATACCAGAAAATAAAAAAGATCAGCGGCCAATCCATTGGTGAGTTCATCCGTACCATACGCTTCAAAAAAGCAGCGCAACTGATGACCAACCAGGATATGCCGCTGACCGAAGTAATGTACAGTGTGGGCATTCAAACCCAATCTTATTTCACCAAAGCTTTTAAAATCGAGTTTGGAAAAACGCCCACACAGTTCCTGAAGGATCTAAGAAAATAAAAAGCATTTATTACGAAAGCAGCTCTTTTGCCTTATCGGTGATTACCTGTGCGATCTTTCCTTTGAAGAAGGATAATGCAAAAGGCAATCTTGCATCGATATCAACACTGGAGGGGTTAACATTGATCGTACCTGACAGATTAAATCCTTTCGCAGAAAAACCGAACTGGCCGGTATTGCCATCCCAGTTCTCTTCAACATTTTCCACCAGGTCTTTATGATCATTTTTCAGGTTTCCCAGCAGATCCTTTATACGTCTCAATGCTTCTTCGGCAGACAGGTTATGCGGTATGCTCACGTTAAGATCAGACATAATTCATCTTTAATTTGAAGGCAAATTACGATAGTTGTTTCACCTGCCATAAAAAAGACAAAAGAAGTGCCATATTTAACCTAATTCCCCAACACAATATATTCATAAGGCTCCAGGGCTATTTGCTGCTGCACAGAAACAGTTGTTCCATCGTAAGCATTTTTCCAACTACTATTAGCCATCGCCGCCGGTACCTGGTAAGTAACACCTGCATTCCGCAGATTCACCATTACCCATATTTTTTCATTGTTCACCGTCCTCGTAAAAGCAAATACATCCGGTGTGCTGAAAGAAGTAAACATACCTTCTCTTATTGCATTATTGCTGCTTCGCAAAGCAAGGATCTTTTTATACTCTGCTGTTACATCAGGATTAATGGTCCAATCAATGGTAGTGCTGGTATTAAAAAAGTTCAATCTTACCGGGCAACCCACTTCCTGCCCGTTATATATCATAGGAGCCGATCTGGAATAAGCCGCTGCTACAAATGCTGCGAGCGATCCTTTTTGTCCGCCCAGCAATTCAAGCGGTGTTCCGTCACTGCTGTTCACATCATGATTGCTGATATAGCGAACTACCCTGCTGGCAGAGCTGGAAGAAGTGTATTCTACGGTGTTCACAGAATCGATCGCCTGTGCAGGGCGGCCATCATGATACACTTTATCTACCATATAATAATAAAAGCCCATTCCGTATTTGAGCTGGAAACCTGCTGTGAAATGATCAGTCCTCGTTCCTTCGGCCAGCAATAATAATTTATGCGTACTGATCTTCTTCAGCGAATCTATAGCCTGCTTCCAGAAATCAGCAGGGATAAAATCAGCCGCATCACAGCGATAGCCGTCCACATTGGCTGTATAGATCCATTGCTTCATCGCTTTGATCATGGCCTTGCGCATATCAGCATTATCATAATTGAGATCGGCTACATCATTCCAGCCGGTATTGGCCGGACTGATGATATTGCCACTTGCATTCTGCGTATACCACGATTTATTAGCTATCCAGGCATTGTCCCAGGAAGTATGATTGGCTACCCAATCAAGGATCACTGCCATCTTTCTTTCATGCGCAGCAGCAACCAGCGCCCGGAGGTCTTCCAGTGTACCGAATTCAGCATTCACCGAATTGAAATCCCTGACACAATAAGGTGAGTTCACCGATTTCTCCACTCCCACCGGGTACACAGGCATCAGATAGATGACATTCACACCAAGTGCCCTGATATCGTCCAACCTGCTTTGCACACCTTTAAAATTGTGCTGGTTACTGAAAGCGCGGATATTTACCTGATAAATCACTGCGTCCTGCGCATCGGGCACTTCAGCAAAAGGAGTTCCGTATTGAACGGGTGTTTCTTCCGGAGGCGTTGGTGGATTGGGGTTCTCAGGAATGCTGTCCTTCTTGCCACAGGCCATCAACAGCCACGAAAATAAAATAAGCAACTTTTCCATTTCATGAATGCTTTCGCATGTTTAGTTCTTCTGTAAAATATAAGTGTAATGACCGGCGATATGCAGATCGAGCGTGATAGTGTAATTACCATCAGCTCCAACGGAAAGATTATTCAATCCCGGTGTATAACCCAGGAAAGGATTATCTGCATATTGCAGGTTGCCGTTATTATCAACGCCAAAGTCAAGCGCCCAGGCATTATTGGCCCTGAACTTGAATGAACCGTTCTTGATCATATTGGCAGTAACCTTCCATACCTGTGCTGTTTCATCATACGTCAATTGGGTATCGGTATCCCAGCCACCGGGACTTGCATCACCCAGTATGCTCCAGGTGGTTTTGGTTGCCGTCCAGGTATTGTTGTTAAGATCAGCAGTGAGATAGTAGTAACCTCCATCGGGAACAGACAGACCTGCTGCTAACCCATCGGTACTGAAACTGCCATTGCCTCCATCACCGTAATTAGTATGATCCCAATCAGGTGCATTGGTGTATTTAAAATAATGCGTGCCGCTCCCGGCCATATACACATATCCTTCATACAAACCCGGACGGCCTGTTACCGGCGCCAGTTGTGGTGCTGCAGCGGGATTCCAACCCTGGTAATCGCCCGGCACATACAAGCTAAGGCCATACGGTGTTATTTGCAGGCTTACCACATTTGTATACACAGAAGCGATAGAAGAAGCTGCGCCGTTATATTGGTTCACATCCGCTTTGATCCTTACCACTACGGCATTAGCGGCCCCGGGGGTAAGCCCCATTGTGTTCAATAGATTATTCAGGTCCTTTGTTAAAAAAGAATACTGCAGGGTGTTGGCCGGGACCGTAAAATTCTTTGCAGTGGTCCAATGGTTAGCTGCTGTGTCGGCAGGTGTGTCCAGTTGCAACACGTAACTCACTACCGGCTGTTTGCCAAAATCAGCGTGGCCCCATTGAAAACTGACGGCGTTCTCCTCATCATTAGCTGCTTCTAACACCAGGCTGGTGGATGAAGCGCTTAAGGAATTCGTTTCAAAATTTCCGTCCTGCAGATTATACTGTTCTCCATCTTTTTTGCAGGATGCCAGAAAGATCAATACAATTACCAGTATATAATTAACTATTGTTCGCATAGTATCTTATTTAAGGATGAAGGATCAGTATCCCTGATTTTGTTTCAGATTGGGGTTAGCAATTGTTTCCGCAGCAGGTATGGGGAATAAGCTATAATGCGCATCCACAGAACGACCATCTTTCACACCTCCTTTCCAGGGCCACAAATAAGAACCGCTGGTGAATTGATCATAGCGGATGAGGTCGGTCCTTCTGAACCCTTCCCAATACAATTCACGCTGACGTTCATTCAATACATCCTGCAGGTTGATGCTGCCCAGGTTCCCGCTGGTATTTCCGTATCCTCTTGTGCGCAGCGCATTGAAATATTGCAAAGCAGTAGTGCTGCTACCACCAGTGCCGCCACGCAATACCGCTTCTGCATACACGAGATACATTTCAGCCAGCCTGAATAAAGGGAAATCAACACTGCAGAGCACACCATTGGGTGAAGGAGGTGTGGCACCACCGGAAGTAATATTGTTGAATTTATATACGCCTACTCCATCATTGAACGTCAGCACATCCCTTACTTCCAGGTTACCGGGGCCAAACAATGCACGCTTGTCTGCATTGCCGCTGTAATCACCAAATACCTGCGGCAGGTTTTGCGTGCTGCGGTTGCCCAGCCATCCGCCGCCAGGAATACCATACGCCTGGTTGTCCGGAGGGTTGGTGCCATGAGAAGAGCAAACAAGGAACGTGGTGCCGCCATAATTCTGCGAATTGGTAGCATCATACGCAATCGGCAGGATCACCTCTGTATTGGCCTCATCATTATCACTCATGAACAGGGTCTTGAAATCGCTCTTCAATATATATCCCGCACCGATCACTTTTGATGCATAGGTGATCGCATCCGTGTAACGTTCCGTACCGGTATACACTTTGGCATTGAGATATACACGGGCGAGCAATGCCCATGCAGCAGCCTGATCGGCCCGGGCATATTCATTCTGCCGGGGAGCTACCAGATCAACATCGATCGCTTTCAATTCAGTTTCTACATAGTTAAAAAGATCGGCCCTTTCAATCTGTTTGGGGATATATTTACCGATCGGGTCGTTTTCCGTAACAAAAGGCGGTCTTCCAAAAAGGTCCATCAGCACCCAATATTGAAATGCCCGGAGAAAACGCGCTTCTGCCCTGAAGTGACGGATCTCCGTTGCATCAGCATCTTTAAACCCGCGTGCCGCTATCTTTTCGTCGGTCGACTGACGGATAAACTCATTGCAGACAGTGATCTGGAACAGGCTTCTTGCATAGAGGGCCTGGATCAGCACATTGGAAGAAGCCCAGTTGAGGTTATGAAAGCTTTGCAGGTTGGCATCATTCCAGGCACAAACTGCTTCATCGGTAGTAAGCTCCTGCAGGTTCCAGTAGGCCCTCACAAAATCAGTAGTGGCCGCATCGGTAATGCCCGGCACATTGATATCCGAGTTCCCTACGCCTGTGCTGCTCACTAATGAATAACTTCCATACACTTTTGCCAGCACTTGTTTGTAACCAGCCAGCGTGCTGTATTGCTTTTCCGCTGTGTTTGAATTAAGCGGCTGAAGATCGAGATCTTTATGGCAGGAGCTTAATACGATCGCTGCTGCCAGGCATCCCAACAGATTTATATAAAAAGGATATTTCTTCATAAAGGAAGTGTTTTAATCGTTAGTTAGAATTGAAGGCTTGCACCGAGCACGAAAGTGCGTGGTCTTGGATAGATGGTATTGTCTATACCGCCAAAGACTTCCGGATCAAGTCCCTTGTATTTTGTAATGGTGAACACGTTCTGGCAGTTTGCCATGATCCGCAATCCTACTTTATCGTGTATGATCCTGCCGAAATTGTAGGACAGGCCCAGGTTGTCCATTTTCAGGAAAGACGCGTTCTGGATATAATAATCAGATTGTACCTGCCCATTCGTGAACCCGGTATTATACACATCATTCAGGCTATTGGCCAGATAACCCAGCGGGTTGAGAATATTGCTTTTCACAGAGCCGGTAGCAATGCCATAATACATATAATCGCCGATATTGGCCCGCAACACAGTGCTCAAAGCCCATTTGCCCCAGGTAAACTGAGAAGAAAAGCCCAGGATAAACTTCGGCGCAGGGGATTTATAACGGTACAGATCATTCTGATTAATGATGCCATCACCATTCACATCCACATACACACCTTCCACAGGCTTTCCGTCCTTGTATTGCTGATGATATACATAAAATGAACTGGGCTGATAACCCACCGTATTGATCTGTATCACACCATTACCTGTAAGCGTACCGGGATAAGTGGAATCCTCTGTAGCGGTCAGTTTGGTGATCTTACTGTTGTTATAGGCGATATTAAAACCTGCGTCCCAGGAAAAGCGGGTATTGCGAATAATGTTTGCATTCAAAGCCAGTTCAACACCTTTGTTCTCCACATTGCCCACATTTGTCAGGATCGTGCTGCTGAAATTGGAACCGGCGGGAATAGGTATGGTATTTAAAAGGTCTTTTGTTTTCTTGAAATAAAAGTCAAGACTACCATAGATGCGTCCATTCAGGAAGCCGTAATCAAGGCCGGCATTATAAGTAGCCGTCTGCTCCCATTTGATGCCGGCATCATAAGCAGCAGGTGTTCCCATGCTATAGTACGTATTCCCAAACAAAACATTGGAGCCGTTGCCACTGAGCGAATAAATGGATTGATAAGGATAATTATAAATGCCATCCTGGTTACCCGTTACGCCATAGCTTAGGCGCAGCTTAAGATCAGAGAACGTTTTTGAATTTTCCAGGAATGATTCACGGTTCAACCTCCAGGTAAATGCCACGGAAGGAAAAGTTCCCCAACGGGTATCGGGTGCAAAACGCGATGATCCATCTGTGCGGAGTGAAGCTGCCAGTATATATTTGTTATCGAATGTATAGATCAAACGGCCATAATAAGAGATCAGTGTATTTTCCGGTTTGTCCAAAGCAAACAAAGGCTTGGTGCCGGGGATCGTATCGCCATTGGCGCGGAAGACCGGGTAATTATCGTTCGTAGATAAATTATTGTAATAGCCGTACCCTGCCGTTACATTGATATTGCTTTTAATGTCCTTTAGCTCTTTTGTATAATTGAGGTAGAACTCAGCGACCTTGTTGTTGATCTCGTTGGAATATTTATTGCGTTGACCACCATCCAGGAAATTCTGCGCGGCAAAAGCAGGCACATCAATTTTTCCTTCGCCTTTTGCTATATCATATCCCAGGTTGAGGTTGGCATGCAGTTCCGGAAGGAAATGAAAAGAATAATCGAACTGCACATTGCCGTAACTTCTTTTCACATCACTTTTATTGTGATACAATTCAAGAAGCGCCACAGGATTCCGTGGAGCCAGTTTGTTCAGGGTAACAGCACCCGAGCCAGGGTCTACTGAAGCCCATTCATAATAATTACCATAAGGCGAAGTAGCGTGCACCGGCTGGGTAGGATCAAAATATACAGCAGAGCTGATAGCAGCCTGGTTGGCAAACCTGGATTTATTATACGCGCCTTTCAGGTTGATATCTATTTTCAAATGGTTATTGAGCAGGCGCGGGCTTAAGGATATACCTGCAGAAATGCGTTGCAGGTTATCTGTTTTCAATAAACCATCCTGATTCAGGTAGCCTGCAGAAATACGGTAAGGCATGTTCTTCATTGCACCAGACACGCTCAGATTATTATCCGTACTGATGGCCGTTTGAAATATTTCATCCTGCCAATCCGTACTGGCAGAACCCAACAGTGATTTATAGGTATGCACATTATCAAATGTGCCTCCACCCAAAGAGTCCACGTATTTACGGAAATCAGTTGCTGATTGCACATCCATTTTTTTGGCCAGTGTGGCCGCAGATACCTGTGTAGAGAAACTGAACACCGGCTTTCCCTGTGCTCCTTTCTTAGTAGTGATAATGATCACACCATTGGAAGCCCTGGAGCCGTAGATAGCCGTTGCAGCGGCATCTTTCAACACAGTGAACGACTCGATATCATTCGGGTTGATCAGGCTTAAAGAATTGGAAGCGCCATAAATATTATTGCCACTCAGCGGCACACCATCTATCACGATCAGCGGGTCATTACTGGCATTCAGTGAAGCGCCTCCACGGATGCGTATCACGCTGCCTGCACCTGGTGAACCACCATTGGAAGTGACCGATACACCGGCTACTTTACCAGCGATCAGTTGCTCTGGCGTAGTGATCGTTCCCTGCTGAAAGTCCCTTGCTGTTACAGTGGCTACAGAACCGGTCAGTTCCTTCCGGCGCTGTGTACCATAACCGATCACCACTACATCATTCAGCGTGCTTGCAGCCGGTACCAGGATCACATTCAATGATGCCTGCGCCGTCACTTCAAGGCTGTCATATCCCACATGGGAGATCAGCAATTGCGCATTGGAAGGTGCGGTAAGTGTGAAATTCCCTTTGGCATCAGTGATGGTCCCTTTGTCTGTGCCGATGATCTTAATAGAAGCAAGGTCAACAGGTTCTCCTTTTTCGTTCTTGACAGAACCTGTTACCTGGATGCTGCCCTGCGCTTTTACTGCAATAGTGCTCAAAACAAAGAGGCAGCCAAGCAGGAGCAATTTAGGAATGATAGATGAATGCATATATGACAAGTTAAAATGAACAATGTGTAACAGAACTTTTAATAACTGATCACTACGGGACCAGGATCGTTATCCAATACCAGGCTTTTTGCTTCATAAGCGGGTATTGATCCTGGCGAAGGAACGGCATCGATGAATGATCCGCGCCAATCATTCACCCTCGTCTGCGTTCCATTTATTTTTACCGCTGTTTCTTTAAACCCATGAAGTGCGAGGCGGATGAAACGATACCTGGATGACCGGTTACCGGTTGGTTTATCAAGAGTGATACTTTTAGCTGCGGGATCAAAGCGGATGCTTCTTTTATAGAAATCTTCCTGCTCGTAACGATAACTCTCTCCATCGTCTTCATAGTAATCAAAAACATTAGCTGCATTTCCTTTATACACATGTAGCACCAGTGTGTCGGATGGTTTTTCTATAGTGCTTTGGATCAGCGACTGCATAGGAATAATGCTGCCGGCCTTAACATACACCGGCAATAAAGCCGGCGACAGTTCCAGCAGCTTTTCCGTATTGCCTTTTTCTGTATCGTCATTATACAGATTGTACCAATCGCCTGCGGGAAAATATACTTTGGCAAAAGGCCGTTCGCTTTCCTGTGGCATTATCAGTAATGATTGCCCGAACAGATATTGGTTTTGAAAAACGGGGTTATAGATCTGTGCATCGTGCGTATAATCGATCGCGAGTGAACGTGCTACCGGCAACCCATTTTGCGTAGCTTCATAAAAAGTGGAATAGAGATAAGGCAGCATCCGGTAGCGGAGGTTGATATAATTACGCGTTATCTCCAGCACATCTTCTCCGAATGACCATGGTTCGGCCGATTTTGTATTGAGTGCTGTGTGATTCCTGAAATAAGGGACAAAGGCGCCAAGTTGCATCCAGCGTGTATACAGGCCGGGTGTTGGATTGCCAGTGAAGCCGCCAATATCCATACCTGTAAAAGCCACACCGCTCAAACCAAGACTGGTCAGCAATCGCACTCCTGCCAGCATGTGTGCATCTTCTGCGCGGTTGTCGCCCGTCCATAATGCGGTATAGCGCTGAAGGCCTGCATAACCGGCACGGGTGAGTATGAAAGGTCTTTTCTGCAGCGCCTGCCGGGCGCCTTCATAACTGGAACGCGCCATCTGCAATCCAAATACATTATGCCCTTTTAAATGCGTGGTGGAATGCCCGTCGTAATCAAACAACACATTGTCCGGCATTTTTTGTCCCCAGGTAGCGATCTCATTCATATCGTTCCAAATACCGACCACACCTGCGCGTGTGTAAGTAGTGATCTGCGTTTTCCACCAGCTTCTGGCTTTCTCACTGGTAAAATCAGGGAAATTGCACCAGCCAGGCCATACTTCACCAGTGTAAGGCTGGCCATCGGCATATTTCAGGAAAATATTTTCTTTGATACCGCTTTCATAAGCAGGATAATTTTTTTCTACTTTAATGCCTGGGTCAACGATCAGTGTGGTTTTGAATCCCATTTTTCCTAAACTGTCTATCATGCCTTCCGGATTGGGAAAACGTTCTTTATTCCAGGTAAATAATTTGTAAGCATCCATGTAATGTATGTCCAGTGTAATGCCATCCGCAGGGATCTTCTTTTCCCGGAGCGTGTGCGCAATGCGAAACACTTCTGTGTCGGGATAATACGAGTAGCGGTTTTGCTGGTAACCCAGGCTCCAGAGCGGAGGCAGGTTCATGCGCCCGGTGAGCCAGGTGTAATCGTTGATGATGCCGGCAACAGACTGGCGGTAGATCAGGTAATAATTCATTTCACCGCCTTTGGCGCCGAAAGAGGAAAAGCGGTTGTTGCTGGCGCCAAAATTAAAATCCGATTGAAAGCTGTTATCAAAAAATATCCCGTATTGCAATCCGTGATGAATGCCGATATAAAAGGGGATGGTAGAATATAAAGGGTCCTGCGAAACAGTGTAACCATACACATCCGAATTCCAGTTGGTGTAAGCATTGCCTTTCCGGTCGAGGTTCCCGGTTTTTTCACCAAGACCGATAAAGCGTTCCCCTTCCTGCAAATGTTTATAGGTGGTCACTTCAGTGCCGATCCAGGAACTGCCCAGGCCGGGCTCGTCTTCATTAATGGTCTTATCGTCTGGTGTAAGAAAGCGGATAGAGAAGGGCTTTTTTCCAATTATTACTTTCAGCGAGTCAGTGCTGAACCGGATATCTTCTGCGGTTTGCACCGGTTTGATGATCGCACCGGAAGGGCGGGCTATGACGGCATAGGAAAAATCGTCCCGGAATGGCTGAGCGGAGATCCTGACCCTAACCACGGTCGGACTATATAACTGTATTCTCACATACCCGTTAGTCGCGGTAATATCCAACTGGTTATTTGTAATTGAGAATTTTCTAAACTCGCCGACAGGGATAACGGTATCCTGGGCACCGGTTGTCAGCAGCCGGGCAATAAGCGTGAGTAGCAGCAGCGTCTTTTTCATTGTAGGCCTTAGCAATCTGTTGGATGAATGTGATGCTAAGGAACAATGCTGGTAAAGGCCGGCAAAGTTTTATACTGAAAATGGAAAAAATAGAAGGGAAAAATCTGGAAAGCAGAAATTAATGAATTGAGAATTATTTTATTATAAAATATTAGCAATTTTTATTATAGAAACAAAACATTGATTGATTCAAGGGTTTATCTGGGTGTAAAGTATCGCAAAGGACGCAAAGGATACGCCAGGAGCGCAACGTCAGCGTATAATATTCTTTGCGTTCTTCGCGTATCCTTTGCGTCCTTTGCGATACTGCCAACTCCCGTTTACAACGTCTTTATCTGCATGATCCGCTCTTCGAACTCATCCCCAGGGATGGAAGCCTTATTTTTGATCCGTGACTTATAACTATAAATAGTCTTTACAGAATACTCTAATATCTGAGCGATTTTCTCCGGGTCCGTCACTCCCATCCGCATCAGCGCAAAAATGCGAAGGTCTGTACTAAGCAATTCCCCTTCCTTCAGCTTTATCTTTTCTTCCTCCCTCAGCAGGCTTTTCACTTCCGCCAGGAAATTAGGGAACAGTTTCAGGAAAATGATATCAAAGCTATGCAACAGTTCTTCCTTCTCCTTCCGCGTATCAATTTTGTTCAGGAAAAACCGGATATCATCATACCTTCTTTCCAGCAATTTTTTTTCAATGTCCGACTTGATCTTATCCAGCTTTCCATAAAACTCGGAGTCGGCCCGGAAAAAGAACCCGATATACTCTTCCTTTATTTTATTGGAATCTTCCAGCTTTTCGTTGAGTTCTTCCAGCCGGTGATTGGACTCTTCCAGTTTCAGGTTAAGGTCTTCCAACCGCCTGTTGGATTCTTCCAGCCGGTGGTTCGCTTCCGTCAATGCCTGCTGTGCCTGTTTCAGTTTTTTTACCTGCCTCCAGATGATCCAGGCCAGCACCAGCAGGGTCAGCACCAGCACGGTAACAATAATGGCATACCTGATCAGCAGCCTTTTCTGTGCCTCGATGCCATTGATCCTTTCTCCCTCTATCAATGGCAGAATGGAACTGGCCTGCACTTTACGTTGGCGTGCGCCATAAAACTCCGCATTGGCAACAGCGCTTTCAATGCACATCACTGCATGCTTTATATCCCCTTTCTTGTATAATAGTTCAGCCAGGTGGAAAATAGCACCGTTCTCTTTTGTTGATGACTTGATATCTGCCACCGTGGCTTGTATCAGCAGGTCGATGGCTTTATCCATATTCCCGTTCTGCAAATAGAAGCCACTTAAAGTGGAAGCCGTCAGCGCCAGTTGGTGATCACTCAATGAAGAGCTATTCATTAACTGCTCCAGGAAAGTGGAAGCCTCTTTTGTTCTGTTTTCCTTGAAATACCTAAGCCCTTTGTAATAATTATACTCGAAAGATGGCGGCGGGTAATAATTCAACGCCGAATCAATGTATCTGCCTCCGGCAATATCATAATCCACCGAATGATAATGATCATTGGCATATCCTGCCAGATCATAATAATAGCGCCCCCATAAAGCATAATACTCTCCTTTCAGAGAATCCGGCACAGGCTGTCTTGCCATAGAGCTTAACGAATCATAGGTTTCCTTATACAATCCGGCAGATAATAAAATAAAACTGAGCTTCAACCTCGCCGCCACCCAGTAACGGTCGTCCTGCATCTCCCTGCTGGTATTGACCAGGCGAACAGCATAGCCATATGCAGAATCATAATTGAAAAGCTTGTACGCTTCGTAGATCTTTTCCTGCCAGTTGAAGACAGAAGACAGCGAGGTGCCGGCATCGCGAAGGGATTGTTTTAACTGGTCAATATTCCTGATGCTGGCGCTGTCATAAGAAGCAGATCTGCGCATAGCAGTCTGCAATTCAGTAAGCAAGCTATCATTAAAAGCATATGCATCCGTTAATACGGTAACCAGCAAACAAAAACTGACGGCCCATCTTTTCATAAGCAATAAACTTGTAATTCCGGCGGAATGTACAAATCTATCTAAATTTCAGTACTGGCCTGTTGTTTTTTAATGACGGTCAGGCTGCTCATAGCATAGCCTGACATTATTCATTTCCTTTTTCTGATCATTATTCTTATCAGGAAAATGCTGATCATATTATTGATTGGTTGCAGAAGGTGCAGCAGCGCGTTTTACCCTTTTTAATATCAGCGAGCTGATCAGCGAAACCACCAGCCCGATAGGTAACACTTCGATGTATGAATGCAACACTACAAACAGCGGGTTCTTATATAACTGTTTGAGGTCTGCCATTTCCGCCGCTTTCTTTTCCAGTTCCAACTGGCTGGCCCCATCTGTGCGGGCCACATATAACACATGCTGTGTATACTTGTCAATAAACTCAGGGGTGAACAGATAATAGTTAAACAGCCAAACGATCATATAAATGGTGGAAGCGATCAGCGAGATAAAAAATCCCACCCGGAAAGCTTTTCCAAAACTGATCAGCCCGCCATTATACTTATCCCGGAAATTTTTGATCCCGATAAAAATAAAAGAGAAGGCAACGATCAGAGCGGCGTAGCCAGCTACATCATTGCTTTTCGCTTCAGGGTTGCGGCAACATTGCATGGTGCCATAGATCATCATTGTGGTAATGAGGCCTCCCAGGATGAACCCGAATACAAGTACAGTCTTTTTCATGTTGTTTGTTTAAGGAGCACAAAAATGGCTGTCATGTTGCAGATTGCCTTCATACTTTCGGGTGATTTTGAAAGAAACAGGTTGATTTTCATCCTTTAGGTGGAGGTTTCAGGGAATAATGGACAATTCCCTGGCTTTTGCAACGGCTTGCGTCCGGCGGGCCACATCCATTTTTTCAAAAAGATTCATGGAATGTGTTTTAACTGTATTCAAAGAAACGAACAAACGGCCGGCGATCTCCTGATTGGTGAGGCCTGCAGCCATCAGCTCTAATACATCCAGTTCGCGGCGGCTCAGGTTCAATTGCCGCAAGGCACGTTCATTTCTGGTGAAACCATTTCCTTTTTCAATGTATACTTCCTTTTCCACGATCACTTTTTCCACTTTGGGCTTTGCCAGTTTCAATGCCAGCCATATACCCAGGCCTGTAAAAAGCACTGCTATAATACCAATATAGATCTCCAATGCATGATCGATGATGATAAGACGAAGCTGCAACCATTTCAGCAGGAATAACAGCACTGCCAGGGAAAAACCGTAGAGAAGGATATGCTTATACTTTAACATTGAACGCAGGTGTCTTTCCAAAAATAATAAAAGATGCCCAATCGGATGGTGGTGAAATAAGTAAAAACTATTAGGTATATATAGTAACCTATCACATTTAATATTGAACAAAAATGGGTAACTTTAAAACAGGCCCCATTTAAACGTACATAAATATTTATATGGAAACCCAGAAATCCCGGAGACCCAGGATAAACCGAATCCCTCTACGTGGGCTTTCTTTGCAACGGCGCCTTCCGTTGCTCATTTGTATCCTGCTCTTATGCACGCTTGTTGTGTTCAGTATCAGCTCTTACCTCACAGTAAAGAAAAGCTACCTGGAGGCAGGAAAAGACCGCCTGCGTTCATTAAGTGTGCAGCTCGGTGCTTTATTTGGTCAGTCCTTTCAAACCTTATTGCAAAATTCCCGCTCAACTGCCAATCAGGAATCCATCCGGTCTTACCTGGTCAATGGCACAAGCGAGGCACGTTTGAACGCTTTGCAGGAAATGCAAAAACTCCGGCGGGATACTACTACAGTAAGCGCTACATTACTGGACAGTCAAAAGAAACCATTACTCTATATTGTCAAGGAAGGTCTTAAAGAAAAACTACCGGATGATCCATCCTTGTTCAACGACTCCATTCCCGATGCTGGTTTTGTTGGCAATATTTATAGTGTGAACGACATCATGTATTATCCCGTTATCATTCCTGTAAAAGAGGGAAAGAGGATTGTTGGTTATTTGCAGCGATGGCGAAAACTTTCTGTGTCGCGGCAGGGCATTCTGCAGTTGTCACAACTACTGGGCACAGGCGCCACTTTATATGTGGGCAATAAAGATGGCAGTTTGTGGAGCAATATGATAAAACCCATTCCGCCGCCTGCGGGTATCGCGGACAGTGGAACAGGCATTTTTGATTTTAAAGGGAACAATGGCCCTTCCATTGCTGCTACCCAGCCTATTCAGCACACCCCCTGGCTGCTGATGATTGAATTCACGAGATCTAATTTGCTGGAAGCGCCTAACCGATTTCTGAGATGGCTGGTGATCGCCGGCATGCTGTTGACAGCTATCGGAAGTTTTCTTGCATGGATCATGAGCCGCAATCTTACACGGCCGCTCAAAGATCTGACGGCCGCTTCTTCTGCGCTTGCCAGCGGGGATTATACAGCAGCAGTGGCAGTGGAAAGAAAAGATGAGATGGGAAAACTGGCCCGGGCATTCAATGCCATGTCTGGCAAGATCCGCAAAGCACATGCTACACTCGAAAAGCAGGTAAAAGAAACCGGGCTCATGAATGAACAATTGCGTGATCTCTCTGCCCACCTGCAGAATATCCGCGAAGAAGAACGGATACATATCGCCCGTGAAATGCACGATGAATTAGGACAGTTACTGACCGGTTTTAAAATGGATGTGATATCAGTAAAAAGAAAATTACCCGGTGATCTTGATCCCGCCATTTATAAAAGGCTGGAAACAATGGAGAACAATACCAATGAAGCGATAAAGTTTGTCCGCCGGCTTGCAGCAGAATTGCGCCCCAGCCTGCTGGATGACCTTGGCCTGGTGGCAGCGCTTGAATGGCACAGCCAGGAATTTGAGAACAGGTTCAATATCCGTATCATCTTTCAAAACCAGATAGCTGATCTTTCCGTTCCACCGGTAATTGCCACAGGTATTTTCAGGATATTCCAGGAATCATTGACCAATATCGCGCGGCATGCAAAAGCCCATGAAGTGAAAGCGACTTTAAGCGCCTCAGATGGATTTTTAAAAATGGAGATCACGGATGATGGCCGTGGGTTCGATACCACTGCCCAACGAAAAACCCTGGGCTTGCTGGGCATGAAAGAAAGGGCGATCATGATCGGCGGTGAACTGAGCATCCAGTCCACACCGGGCAAAGGCACTACTGTTCTTATTACGGTACCGGTGCCTGCAACGCAGCCATTGGCACCCACACAACAATAAGAGCGATCAGGATATTACCTGTTACGAACAGAAGATTCCAGCACACGGTCCAATATCTCCCCTACTCCATTCTCCTCATTCGATTTAGCGGTAAACCTCGCTACTTCTTTTACGGATGGATGAGCATTGCTCATGGCATAACTGTAATATGCCTGCTGCATCATTTCCACATCGTTCAGATAATCACCGAAAGCCATGGTCTGTTCCGGTGAAATATTGAATTCCCGCTGCACCACCTGCAAAGCGCGTCCTTTATTGGCGAGTTGATGTGAAAGGTCAAGCCAGACCCTGCCAGATACCTTAACCTGCAATTCACCTTCGAGATGACGGAATACAGGATAGCTATTGATCTCAGCACCGTTAAGATCACAGATCGCGATCTTAAGAAACTCATCACTTTCCACTTTTAGCAAATCCCCCACTGCCATCCGGCGGTCATAATACATTTCCACATTCTGCATAAACTCCGGATCAGTGTTTTCTATATAAGCCTGTTTTTTACCACATAATATTATATATACACCGGGAATGTTCCGGGCCATGGAGACAAGCATCTTCACTTTATCAGGAGGAAGTGACTGCACGAGGATATCGCGGCCTTTGTATTGCACATGGCTTCCGTTTTCTGCAATAAAGACCATATCGCTGCCTGTGTCACCGAATTTATTTTGAAGGTTATATAGCTGCCGGCCACTTGCCGGTGCAAACAAAATATGCTGTGCTTTTAATTTCTTGTATACTGTGTGGAAGTTATTATTCAATTCATGCCGGCTGTTAAGAAGAGTTCCATCCATGTCCGCTGCTATCAGCCTGATCCCTGTAAAATCTGTCATACTGCAAAAATACATCAAAGGGCCGGATATCAGGCTGTTTGGCCCAAGGGAGGAGCGCCGCTGAAATCAATGAACCCATGTGTTTCAGCATCGGCATTATCATCTCTGGCATTGGCAGTATCCGTGCTCCATAACAGTTTGATCTTTCCTTCCATCAGCTTGCGGTATTTATCGCTGAAGGTGAATACGCCATCCCTCAATGTAACAGTATGCCTGTCGAATGAAATGATCCTGTTCAACGCAACCAGGGTTGACCGGTTTACCCGGCAAAACTGATCTGATGGGAGGATCGTCTCCAATTGCTTAATACTGAGAAAAGGAATATAAATACCATGGTCTGTTACGATCTTCACATGATGATCAAGCGATAAAATGTAACGGATCTCTTCGATTTCAATACGGATATATTTCTTTTTAAGATGAATGAAAAAAAAGGATTGCATGGTTTAATGATTTTACAGGATAAGAAATGGATAACTCAACAATAAATTCAGGCAGCTAAAAAACAGCAGGGCAGTATCAGGCAGATAACCTGCTGCATGCGAGCGCAAGCATCAGGCAAACGTAGCGGTTGCGTTGATCATTAAAATACTTATTGGGATAATCCGGGCGCATAAGTTCATGAAAAGATAATTCAGCAAAGCAGGATAACCAAGCAACAAAGAGGCTTCAGGCCGGGCTCCCGCCGTAAACAGGCGATCCACAGACATAAATCGATCTTGCTTATGAAAGGGGGAAGTAGACACTTCCCCCGTTGCTTCGCATGAGAAAACGAAAAACCAAGATGCTAAAACACTAAACTTTATCAGATTTCGGGCAAAATAGTGAAGGCTTTTTTGCAAAAACCCTTCACTGCATAAACCGGCGGCCAGGCAACGTGAACAGGCTTTAATAACTTTTTTACCAAAAAATTAGTAACAAAGAAGTTATTTTGTCGTCTTATATAAATCATCTTTATCTAAATTATTCCTTGTTAACCTGAGTAAGCGCCTTAATGGACAAGCAGGATCGTATATGGCAGCTATATGCACGGAAAATGGCCAACGAAGCATCTGAGGAAGAATTGCAGGAACTGGCCGACCTGATCAGGGACGATCCGTCTCTGGACATACAGTTGCAATTGATGACAGAATTCTGGAACAGCAGTCCTCCTGTACGGTCAACCGAAAATGACGAGGCATTCAACCGGATCATTATGCAGGCGGAAGAGCCTGAAAACATCCCTCTCCGGCCGTTCAAACCAGTGGTTAAAACGGAAACGCCCGAAATAAAGCCACGTATAACACCCAGGTTCCGGCCTTTCAATAAAGGCATCCTTCATAATTATGCAGCAGTTGCCTGGCGTAACCTGGTGCGGAACAGAAGTTTCTCAGCCATCAATATTGCAGGACTGGCACTGGGAATGGTGAGCGCAGTGGTGATCCTGCTCTGGATATTCCATGAATTGAGCGTTGACCAGTTCCATTCAAAAAAAGACCGGGTTTACCAGCTAATGAGCCGGGCCTCATTCGATGGCAAAGTTGGGGTTTGGGAATCGACACCCAAACCATTGATGGCAACCCTGAAAAATGATTATCCCCAGGTTGAAGCTGCCGCACGCCTCAATTGGGTAAGCGTATTTGTGCTGCATGCAGGCAACCAGCAATTGCAGGTGCCGGGCTTTTTTACTGATCCTGATTTTTTCAACATATTCGATTTCCCATTGCTGAAAGGCGATCCCAAAACCGCCCTTAGCAATGAGTACTCCATCATTCTTACGGAGAAAATGGCCAGGGACCTGTTCGGAAATACAGATGTAATGGGCCATACCATCCGTATAGACAGCACCGATTATTTCACTGTTACCGGTATAGCCAAAGACCTTCCCTCCAACACGAACATCAATTTTAATTACCTGCTGCCCTGGAGCTATATGAAGAAAGTGGGTTGGGAAGATTCGCTTTGGCAGGCCAGCAATGTGCAGACTTTTGCACTGCTAAAGCCTGGTGTCACCGAACAAACAGCCAATAAGCTTTTTGCCAATATCATCCGGAAGCATGCTTCCGGGCTGGACAATGAGGTGTTCGTACATCCCATGACCAAATGGCATCTTTATTCCAATTTTGAGAATGGCGTAAGTACAGGCGGGAATATTGAAATGGTGCACCTGTTCAGCATCATTGCAGGCTTTATATTGTTGATCGCCTGTATCAATTATGTAAATATGAGTACGGCCCGGAGCCAGAAAAGGGCACGTGAAGTAGGTATCCGGAAAGTGGTGGGCGCCGGCAGAGGTTCCCTGATCACACAATTTCTTGGAGAGTCCATCCTGATCGCTTTCCTCGCCGGGGCCATTGCCCTGGCACTCCTTCGGCCTGCACTGATCGGTTTCAATTATCTTATCGACCAGAAGCTTTCAGTACCATATGGCAGCATCACTTTCTGGCTTACGGCAATAGGGTTTATCCTGTGCACCGGAGTGCTGGCCGGCATTTACCCGGCTTTTTATCTGTCTTCTTATGAACCGGTACGTGTCTTGAAAAGCAATTTCAAAAGGATAAGGATCTTTGTCACTCCCAGAAAATTACTGGTCACTCTCCAGTTTTCCTTTGCTATCATACTGATCATTTGCACGATCGTTATTTACCGGCAGATCAGGCATACGCAGCAAAGAGATCCCGGTTATAATGGGGCCGGTCTTGCCTATATGTACATGAAGGGGAAAATGGAAAAGAATTATCCGCAGATACGGGAAGACCTGGTAAAAAGCGGCGCTATCACCAACATCGCAAGATCAAGTTGTCCTATCACGGATGTATGGGCGGTATCCGATGCCTATCAATGGGAAGGCCAGCCTGCTGGCAAACGTTCGATAATAATGAATTATACTGCAGACAAAAACTATGCAACGACCGTGGGTCTGAAATTGCTGCAGGGCCGTGATATAGATGTGTATGCCTATCCTTCCGATTCATCAGCGGTATTGCTTAACCAGGCTGCAGTAAAACTGATGGGTTTTACCAATCCCATCGGTCAGCACATTAAGGAATACGACCGCGATCTTCATGTGGTAGGCGTGGTCAATAATTTTATTGCAAACAGGCCTTACCAGGCTTTTATACCGGCCGCTATTCAGGGAGCCACGAAACGCTTTGGCGCCATTTCGTTCAGGCTCAACCGGGAAAATGACAGGGAAGATAATCTTGCCACGATCGCCAGCGTGTTTAAAAAATACAATCCTGAATATCCTTTTGAATGTTTTTTTGCTGATGATACCTATTCGCTCAAATTCCGTTATGAAAAAAGATTAGCTACGCTGGCAGCGCTTTTCGCGGGGCTCACTATTTCCATTTCCTGCCTCGGATTGTTTGCCCTGGCGGCTTGCATGGCCGAAAGCCGCATCAAAGAAATAGGTGTGCGCAAAGTGCTTGGAGCTTCCGTGACCAGGATCACTACATTATTATCAAAAGATTTTTTACCGCCTGTATTGCTTTCCATACTCATTGCTTCTCCGGTTGCCTGGTGGAGCATGCATCAATGGCTGCAGGGTTTTTCTTATCGCACGTCTATCAGTTGGTGGGTGTTTGTGTTTGCAGCCCTGCTGGTCATATTCATAGCTATTGCAACAGTAAGCTACCAAACAGTAAAAGCAGCTTTGGCCAACCCGGTAAAGAGTATCCGCACAGAATAGCCTTATCATCCTTGTTTTAACTGGAGAAAATAATTCACGGCAATTCCGGTAACAATGGAAAAGCAAACACTGATCAATGAACCGATCAGTACATACTCTGTTTTCTGTTCCTGTTTTTCTTTTTCACTGAATCGCAATAATCCCTTTGCAGTTATTAAAAGGCCAATGGCCGCATATTGATCCTGCAGCAGGAAGATAAGGATCAGCGTGCGCTCCAGTATACCGATCCATTTGCCTGCATTGGCAAGGCCGGCTGCATCGGGCAGTTCTTCCCGCCATTTCCTCGTCATCTGGTCAATAGCAATTCCTGAAGGGAAACTGAGAAACAGGAAGGCTGTTGTAACTACCCAGAAAGAATAATTATCCCGGACGCCTGTCAGGAAAGCCGTGATATCAGGCCATTCATAAAATGCGAAACAGAAGCAGGCAAGGATGACCAGGAAATGAAGTGCCTGATCAATCAGGAAATAAATGAACACAGCAGGCCGATAGGATTTCCATCCATCGATAATAATATGTGTAATAGAAATAGCCAGGGCAAAATACCAGTATTGCATTCCCATAAAGATCCAGGCCAGGATACCTGCTATTGCACCGTGCAGGTAAAGGGAAGGAGTAGCAAAATGTTGTTGCTGTCTTTGCATCACCCAGCTTTTGGGTTGCAGCACGAAATCGGTCAGCAAATGCGAAAGCACCAGTTTGATCAGCCAGGTAAGTGCAGGGTTCATAAAGCCAGTTGTTTAATGAAGTAATCAAATTTACTTAAAAGCTCTTGCAGCCGGTGCCATTTTGCGGCCTGCGCCTGCCGGTTGATAGTTGGCTGGGTTTTCTTTAGCTTTTTAGCTACCTGCTGTTGCGTATGGCCAGATAATAATTCAAATATGACCAATGCCTGCCTGGGGGTCATGGATTCAAATATATCATCTGCAAAAGAAGACAGCATCTCAAATATATTGTTGAACAGGTCCTGTCCGGTTGTAATAACAAGAAGCCTGTTCTTACTTTCCATCACATCAAAAGCACGGCCTGACAGTACAAAAGGCGTGCCTTTAGCTGAAGACAACTGGCGGACCGGTGAGGTTTGAACAGCAATGCCAATGCTTTGGCGGATATCGAAGCTGACGCCGGGCTGTTCTATCTTCCGGGCAACACAGCGTATCAAAAAAGCAATGCGAAGCGACGCTGAAGCATCTTTTATATATACCTGGAAGCTATCTCCTCTGTATACTGAATAAGGATAAGCTGCTGCGATCTTTGCCACATCCTTATACAATTTTCTCTCCTCTTTTTTTTGCAAAAGAGTGGAGCGGACAAAATCTCCCGTAATAACGGCATTAAGCATACCTAATAATTTATAGCTAAAATAAGCTATTTTTTCAAATTATAGCTAAAAATAGCTATAATAATAAATTATAGTTTAAAAAGGCTATACTCAATGTAATAAGAATCTTTACCGGTCTGCTTTTCAATGTGGAATAGAATATACTCAGACTGATATCGTTTTAAAAAAAATATCGGTATTCGATCAAATATCATTCAGGAAATAACTATCTTCGCCCGGGGTTATCGTGATCCATTAAAGCAGTTAAACTTCCAGGTCCCCGGCAGGTTGAGAATCTTATTACGGAATTGCTGCTGAGTCCTACGCTTCTTTCATTTTTCTCCTGTCTTATTGCTCACTATTAAGGTCATCACACCATGAAAACCGATTTCTCTGGCAGGAATATGGAAAGCTATGCAATAGCTTTTCAGCAAGGGGACATAGAAGGTATAAAAACTCTTTTCACTGCCTGGTATGCCCCATTATGTATTTATATTGATTCATTGATACAGCATAAAGCCGCTTCAGAAGAAATAGCTTCCGAAGCATTTGTCAAAACATGGCATTACCGGCAGCAGTTCAGCTCGATCAATGCCATCAGGGCTTATCTGTTCACCGTCGCAAAAAGAGATGCTTTCCGCTGGCAGCAGCGGCAACAAAAGAACAGGTCTGTTTCTTTACCTGATCAATTACCGGCCATCCAGGAACCGGACCATCACACCTGTATGGTCAGGACCGAAACACTCTGCTTATTGCATAAAGCCATCAGGGAACTGCCTCCCCGTTGCCGGCAGATATTCCAGTTGCTGTATGTACAGGGTAAAAAAACAGCAGAAGTAGCGAAAGAGCTGGCCATATCACCTTATACCGTCAGGGCACAAAAAGCAAGAGGATTAAATCTGTTGCGGCCCAAGCTGCTTTCTTTTTTCACTGACCGGTAATAAACTGCCTGCCAGAAAGGGGGATAAAACGTTTACATGTAACAGTTAAAAAACACCGGTTCATACCGTTTTTTAACCTTTTCACATCATTTTATCCACTATCTGTTCAAATAGTATTGCAGGAATCAAAACACCGTTGTATTCTTGCACTGGTTTTTCATAGGATATTGGATTTTAAACGGGGCAGGATGTCTATCCAGCCCTTTTTTTATGCATACATATGTATAATATAAAAGAAAGGGGGGCACCAAAAGGCGCCCCCTTTACTCCCGGTACTCACTTTATCATTAACGGTTAAAGATCAGCCGAACCGTTCCCACTTTGTTATTATTCTCATCATGAAGTGTTGCCATATATATGCCGGATTGTAAATCACCCTTCCGGTTGAGCACTTCGGTTTGCTGATGCTCGAGAAGATTCACTTTTCTTATTTCCAGCAATACACCGGCCGTATTATAAAGCCTCAGGATATAATTGCCTTTTTCATATCCCGTTAACCGGATATTGATTTGCTGGCGTGCAGGATTAGGTGCTGCTGTCATCAGGCCGGACAGTTTTTCACCAAACTGCACCAGTGCTGTATTGGAATAAGTGAACCTGCCATTATCATCCACCATACGCAGGCGGTAATAATTACTACCATAAGCCGGCCTTTCATCAAGATAGGTATATACATTCTTCTGCTCTCCTTTGGCAAACACCACTGCAATAACAGAGAAGTTGATACCATCCGTGCTGCGTTCCAACTCATACCTGTTCAGTTCATGCTCTTCTGTTGTTGTCCATTCAAGTTTCACTTTGCCGTCCGCTTTTTCACCTTTAAAATTAAGGAGGGTAACTGGCAGTGTAACAAATCCGCAAAGAGTACTATTGAAAGTGTAGGTTTTTCCGATGCCGTTATTATCTGTTGTAAAGCCAAGCAGGGTACCGACTGTATTGCCAAGATTCAGTAAGCCAACTCCAAAATCAAGCGTATTGGCAGGACCGCCTACAATAGAACGGATAAGCTGTGTAGCGCCGTTTGTCCGGCCTGCACCTGCAACGCTGTAACCAACCAATGAAGTAGCATTTGCACCAAGTAAAGGCGAAACTGTCGGGGTCACCGACCATACAGGCGTTGGCAAATAAGTGCCGCCCGCCTGGCCGCGATAAATATAAGCAGCACCACCAGTTACATTGGCCCCTATCAGGGGAACATTGGTAGATAAAGGTTCACCGACAATAATATCAGCAAAGCCATCACAATCCACATCCATTGTGTTGTCTATGCTCGCAGCATACATCGCAGACAGGTCAAGGATTTGACCGGACCCCTGCAGCAGCGTAAGCAAAGACGCAGAGCGTGGTGAATTCAATGTTTGAATGGGGCCAACAGGGCTGCTGATAGCACCTGTCTGCTTGGCAAACACACTCAGCGTACCGGCTTTTAATTGCAGGCCGCCTACTACATTGCTCAGCACACTTGACAAAGGTGCACCGATCAGGATATTACCATTCTTTGCACCGGCTACATCTTCCACACCACGCACTGTATAACCAAAAAGATTGGCCGCATTGCTTAAAAGGCCTGAGGGGTTCGCCTGTAATCTTGCAGCAGGCGATGTACTTACTCCTGTGGCAGCACCATCACCAGCAAAGACGTAAGCAGAGCCCCCCAGCACCTGTCCTGAAAGAAGATTTGATACAATGGTAGCCAGGCTAAGGCCACTGGTAAGTGTGCCCAGGTTAACACCCGCAGGAGCACTTACCACTACATCACTGATCCCATCATTTGTATAATTGCCGATACCATCCACACTATATCCAAACAGAAGCCCATCGATCTGTCCGTTCAGCACAGGAGTAAGTAAGGGGCCTGCTACCAGCCATAAGGCATTGCCAAGAGGCAGGGCTTCTACAAGGGTCTGCACCGCAGCACTGAGGCCAAGCAGGCTACCAGTAGGAGGATCCAGTGAGCGGACCGTTGTAAACGTATTGGCAGGATTACTCAGGTATACAAAAGCACCACCGGTTTTTACGTTGTTGATTCCGGAAACTCTCGCATAAGTAGGAGCGCCTGCAATGATCTCGCCTTTACCATCACCATTCATATCGCCTGTTACAGCCACAGAAAAACCTAACAGTGCATTAAGGGTAATAGTTGTAGAGGTCAGTTCTGCGGTAGATAAACTCAGGCTGAGCGTATAACCCGGAAATGCGCTCGCAAGAGTTGCGCCATCATAAAGATAGACCCGGCCTGCCTGTCCGCTTATATTTGGCCCGCTGAAATTAAGTGTTATGGTTTCCAACGGAGCACCTACTACAATATCGGGTACATTATCACCAGTTACATCACCTGCTGATATGCTGATCCCGAACAAACCACCGCCAATAGTCACATTGGGTTGCAATACATGGTCAGGGGTAGCGGACAAACCGGTGCTGGAACCATGATAAATGAATACAGCACCAACTCCCAGAAGGCCGCCTGTACCTGATACCACATCGGCCATCCCTGGTGCACCTACGGCCACATCATCATAGCCATCACTATTAATATCTCCGATACCTGCAACGGTGTAGCCGTATAAGCTCTGCACCTGCAGTTGAAGAGTGTTCAGTAAAGCTGGTAAAACACCATCAGCAGAAGTTGTCCACTCAGGAGTTTTATTGAGCGGGTCCACTGTTACAGGATAAACCGCATTCCTGTCGTCCACAACAAGTGAAAGCTGTTGACCTTTTTCATCCAGTTCCATATATGCAGGTAAAACCTGCTGTCTGGCATCCCATACTTTAAGATCATCATAGGTCAGTTTTATGCGGTTGTCTCCGGACCCACTTTCATATACTAATTGTTGTCCGTTCACAAGTCTGGCTTTTAAACGGGATTGGAGGGACATTTTTATTTTCAAGTGCCCCTCCCCTCCCGGATTTTCATGGATAATGAAATTCTGCCGCAAGCCATTCACGTCATTTTTGTACTCCACATCGGCAAAACCGAAGTGTTGTACTAATGTACTGTTGCTTTTCTCAGTTTTCCTAGGGATAGTAAATTTAAACGGAGCTTCGTTTCGTCCGATCGACTGTAGCGTAAACACGGCATTCCAGTCAGCATCATTCTCTTTTAGCTTCATGGAACGGGCTGTGTAACCATTGGGATGGATAAGGAATGCAGCACGGTTAGCCGGATTGACTACGCGAAAAGTATGATCGTCTGATGAACGAAAATCATATTCGAAGTCTTTGATCCAGGCTGCCGCGTTGGAGTACCATCCATCTGTGGCGCTTTCCGGTCGTAAAGAATGTTTGGGAGAAATTTGTTGGGCAGTGGCTTGTAATAAGCTAAATGAACAGGCAAGTATTGCCGTGTAGAAGTTTGCTTTCATATTCCAGGATTTAAGGTTAAAATGATGGCCTTTCCGAAAAGATGAAAGCATACAAGGGTAAACATACGGGTAGCTGGCAACCCGGGTGATATTCCCATTGCTTTCTCTAATCAAAATATTGGATGGTAAAAAAAGATTGGTTTTCCTAGTAACAGGAGTTTAATCTTGTTGATTAAATGATGAAGTTGATTGGATAGACATGCATTGTATCGTAAAATTATTTTTCTGTTTTATCCTTTTATGCCTCTATCAGTTCAATCAATGCCCGGATGAGTCCAATTATGATTAATGGTTTACATTGTAAGACAAAACACTTATTGACAAACTCTTAACTTGGTCATACTTTGGTAAATCAGTTGTAACTTAACGCCATTAAATCTTTTCCTGTGCATAAATTGCTTACCGCCTTCCAAAAGTTGCGTGGGGCTTCCACGCATCATAATGCGGCAATTTTCTTTAAAGAGCTTGCACGCATTTTCAACACCGATCCGGTTAATAATACGATCAGCTTGCCAGTGAACGAAGGAAGCGGGATCATTAAACTTACAGACACCAATAATGGTTTGCATGTAATGGCCTGGGATATCCAGGTAAATGGAGCAAGACAATTCAAAAAACTTCCTTTGCATCCTGCATCCGGAAAATTCTTTACTATTATCGCATCATTAAGCCCTAAACATTTCCAGGTAAGAAAAAAAGAAGGGACTGTTCTTCCTGATATGATATTTATGGCAGGAGAACATCCCCTCTTTTATACTTTCCTGCCGGGCCACAGGATCAAAGCGCTTGTCATTAATATATCTGCTGAATGGGTGTTCAGGGAATTCAGGGATGCAGACCCCGATCTTTTATTTCAGGCACATGATCTTTTTTATGACAAGAAGCCTTTGCTGTTTACAGAAGAAGCTTCAATCACCATGCATCACAGCCTCGGCGATATGCAGGACCTAATGAGCAGGGACCGTGCGGATTCTTTTTATGCAAGGACCAAAACACTTTCCATTCTGCATGATATATTCAGGCGTTTGCAAACCACCCAGTCGCAGGATAAAAAAGAAAGCAACATACAACTGCATGCAAAAATGCTTGCAGTAGAAAAAATACTGGATGAATACCTTGACAAGAACCTCCCTTCCCTTAAAGAAATAGCCAAACAGGTCGCATTGAGTGAATCAACCTTAAAGCGGAATTTCAAGAAAGTGTATGACGTCAGTGTCTATGAATTTTACCTGAGAAAGAAAATGCAACTTGCCAGGCACCTGCTTGATCAGCAACCGATCAGTGTCAAGGAAGTAGCTTATATGCTTGGCTATGAAAAGACCAGCAATTTCATAACCATGTTCAAGAAGTATTATGATTTCTCTCCCGGTGCACTGCGCAAAAAGTTTTCACTCGACTAATATCTTCCGTACCCCTCGTTAATCAGGTTCATACATCTTCCACACTAAAGAGCAACGAAAACCCACCGGGAATGAAACTGCTTATCCTGTCATTCACAGCATGGCTGGCAAGTCATTGTGCGGGTGCGCAAGAGGTGAGGCTTTCACTAACCAATGCACCTTTTAGAAAGTTATTAAATCAGATTGAGCAGCAAACAGGCTATTCCTTTATTTATACAAAAGAACAGTTGCAGTATTTACCATCAGTTAGTCTTAATGTGGTTAAGAAGGATATGTTTGAGGTACTGAATGAACAATTGAACGGATCGCCTATTTATTATACAATAGATGATCATTTTATCATTCTTTTTATAAAAAGAGAGACAGACCTGGACACACTACGCACTGTCAAAGGCCGGGTGATTAACACTTCAGGTCAGGCAGTAGCCGGAGCAACAGTGCAGGTAAAAAACGAACTACCTGTTACAACAACAGATCAATATGGCGGTTTCTCTTTATCCTATCTTTCACCCAATGCGGTAATTCAGATCAGTGGTGCGGAAATCAAACCGGTCCTGTTTACCATCAATGGAAGGCGATATCTTGAGATAAGCATTGACGAAGAAGTTAAGGAACTGGATGAAACGATCATCATGGCTTATGGATATACAACCAGAAGGCTTACCACCGGCAACATTACCAGGATCAGGAGTAATGAACTGGAAAACCAACCGGCCTGTAATTTACTTTCGGCATTGCAGGGCCGTGTGCCGGGATTATTGATCACTGCTACCAGTGGGGCACCGGGTACCTCATTCACCACACAGATAAGAGGGCAGAATTCCATTAATCCAAATCCGCTTATCAATAACGGTATTGCTCCGCTAGACAATCCATTGGTCGTGATCAATGGAGTCCCTTTTGCACCACAAAACAATAATATCAACCAGTTCAGTTCGCTGGCATCACCTGGCAACCTGGAAATTTATCAGAACCCTTACGGAGGAATAAGTCCATTCAACAGTATTGATCCTGCAGATATTGAAAGTGTGGAAGTTTTGAAAGATGCAGACATGACAGCCATCTACGGATCAAGGGCAGCGAACGGGATCATCCTGATCACCACCAGGCAGCCAAGACCAGGGAAGCCCGTCTTATTTATGGATATAAGTACTGGTTTAAATATCGCAAGTCATCGCCCTTCGATGCTCAATACAAAGGAATATCTTGCTATAAGAAGAAAAGCATTTGCAATGGACAGCCTTCGGCCAGGTCTTATCCCCGATGAAATTAATTATGCACCTGACCTGCTGGTATTCGACAGCACAAGATATACCAACTGGAACAGGTATTTTTTTCATGGTTCCGCACCTGTTACAAGTGTGCATTCGAGATTATCAGGTGGAAGCAGCCGCTTTAGCTTTGTCGCAGGTATTGGCTACAGGAATGAATCGTCTTTATTGAAAGGGGATTTCTATAACAGGCAGGTTTCACTGAGCAATTTTGTGAAATACCGGTCCATTGACCGGCGGTTGGCAATGGAAGGTTCATTTTATTATGCGTTGGGAAATAATCGATCTGTCAGTTCTCCGTTATTGCTGCAGGCAGCTAATCTTCCACCTAATTATCCGGTCTTGCTGGATGAAGACGGGCAGATAAACTGGGAGTATAAAGATGTTGACCTGATCAATAATCCTGCTGGATTATTAAAGCAAACCTATCTTATCAAAACATATAATCTCATTTCCCATTTCAATCTAAGCTATGAGATCGTTCCCGGTTTAAAGTTTCTCCTGAATGCAGGATATAGCAGTTACAAAACAAAAGAGACAGCCTTATTTCCTGCCTTTTCCTTTCATCCTCTCAGAGAAGAAACCGGTCGTTCTGATTTTGGGAAAGAGGATTATCAAACAAAATTAATAGAGCCTCAATGGGAATATAAAAGAACACTGGGAAACATCAACATTGCGGTGCTCACTGGTGCAACGATACAACAAAACAGGTTGAATCTTATAAATAGTAAATTCTTACTTGAACCGGTAGAAGTGATTGAAAGCAGAACAATGTCCGACAATTATCATTACAAAAGTTTCTTTGGAAGATTCAGTCTGGGATATGCAGGAAAATATCTTCTTAACCTTACAGGCCGGAGAGAAGGATCAAGCAGGTTCAGTCCGAACAGACGATTTGGAAATTTCCCTTCCATTTCAGCGGGATGGATATTCTCCGGTGAAAAATTTATCAGCAGTTCCTTACCCTGGATCAGTTTCAGCAAGCTTCGTTTGTCTTATGGAAGTTCAGGCAACGATAACATCGGTTATTATCATTATTTGAATGCATGGTATTTCCAGCCCAGCTATTTCAGCAATCAGAGTGTAACCAGCGGGTCGTTAACAGATGCTGGCTTTAGCTGGTCAACTACCCAAAAATCAGAAGTCGGGCTCGAATTAGGAGTATTAAAAGATCGGATGTATATCAGTATTTCAAAATACCGGCATCGATCGTCTGATCAGTTGATAAGTCAGTTGTCATTATCACAGTCAGGCGCCACAAGATATATTGCCAATTTCCCGGCTATTGTTCAAAATAAGGGCTGGGAAATTATGATCGAAGCAACCCCGGTTCACTCAAGGAATACGCGATGGAACACGTCATTGAATTTAACTGTGCCTAAAAACAAACTAAAATCTTTTCCTGACATTGAGAACAGCTTATATGCCGGATGGAATATTCCAGGCCAATCCCTGGGAATTTTGCAATTGATAAAATTTACAGGAGTAAACGAATCCTCAGGACTATACACTTTCGATATAAGCTCTCATACTTTAGTGAACACCTATCCCCGTCTTTACGGAGGTTTTCAAAATACGGTTTCTCATAAGAGATTGGAATTAGGACTATTTATTGAATTCAGAAAGCAGCAGGGAGCGAATTATCTTCAGCAGATGAATCATTATCCCGCAGGTTTATCAGTAAATCAGTCCCGGGAAATACGCGATCATTGGCAATATCCGGGGCACCGATCAGGCATACAAAGATTAACAGTTCTTGAAAACTCGCCGGCAACGCTTGCCGCATTCCTGCTCACCTTATCCGATGCATCTTACAGCAACGCCTCTTATATCCGTTTTAGGAACTTCTTTATTTCTTATTCACTCAAAGAGGATCATCTGAAGAGGGCCGGGTTGAGAAAACTGAAAATTTATCTTCAAATGCAAAACATTTTTACGCTCAGCTCATTCAAATTAACAGATCCGGAGATCCAAAGTTTTTATTCATATTCTTTACCGAGAACGGTTATTGCAGGCTTGCAGGTCCAATTATAAATATTGTCCGCCCTGGATAAATCCCGGCGGACAATATTTAATCAGAATGTTGGCCTTTTCTCACCTATCGCCACCGGGAAATATGTACCAGGCAGCAATGTGTTATTGACCTTATCAACATCAGCAGGGTCAAACCCAATTACACATTTATAGGTCCAGGGCCAAACCAGGCAAACTCCTGTGGGCACAACATCAGATACGGAATGAAAATCCACCATCCCGTTATTAAATCCGGAAGCCATGCCCCAACCCGGTTTCACAACAAACCAGTAAAGATCAAAAGGCCCGTCCTTTTTTTTCGGTGGTGCTGTATATGCGCTCAAGCCAACAGCCATCAGCAGCGCTGTTACACCTAATAAATACTTTTTCATATAGAATCGTTTGGTTTAATGACGCCTACTCTGTTATACAGGTTTTCGGCTTTCCCTGTTGTCTGCATTGGCCAATGCAGATGGATTTATTGCAATAAAGCGTTTGGACAGCAGCAAACTGGTAATGACCAGTGCCACTATGATCAGGTTTAACCATAAATGTTGAGGCCATGACAACCAGGGTACGATCCCATTACAGGAGCAAGGCAGTTGCTGAAAGCTGAGCAATACATAAGCGATATACCCGGTGTAGCCTGTCAGCAAAGCCAGTGAATAAAACAGGCCGGCCCTCCTGGTTCGTGGGACCAACAGAAGCAGAACGGCCAGCAGGTTCATAGCAGGGATCAGTACGGTAGCAGGAGATGCATAAGAACCTATAACCGGCATTTGCCCCAACGTGAAGCTGAATGTTTTAAAATTAAGCAGCTTGCTTAGCGCAGCATAAGCGAATAAAAAAATAAGTACTGCTGCAATTAATTGAACAATTATTTGACGGGTCGATATTTTCATGGAATAAAAGGTGGAAGGTTAATGCATGGATTGCCTGATTGGCTGCATGGTCATATCTGGCGATCATGCAGTCATCAATTATTTTCAACAGTACAGGTAGCTACTTTGGGAAAAAATTTAAATGAGAGGGAGTAGACACTCCCTCCGGGAACCACACTAAGTGGGAACGAAATATTATGCGTATAAGGGCACTTATTATTGACAGGCCTTATCCTTTAAAGAAGCAAGCCGGCCCTTCTTATGTATTACCCGTCCGGCCTTTTTTTGCAGCAGCCTGCGCATCTCTGGCAGAACTGCTTTCCTGGTGCAGCATCACAGTAATTTTGCTTTCCAGTTCTTTACGGTATTTATCGCTGAAAGAAAATCTTACATCCTTTAATAAAACCTCATCTTTATCGAATGAAATGATCCGGTTAAGCGCAACAAGCGTACCTCTGTTCACCCGGGAAAAAGAATCTACGGGAAGAATTGTTTCCAGTTGCTTCAAGCTCAGATGCGGAATGAATATCCCCTGATCTGTACAGATCTTCACATGATGAGCTATCGACAACACATAACGAATATCCTTTACATCGATACGTACAAATTTCTTTTTCAAATGAATAAAGAAAAAAGATTGCATAGAGATTTAGGTTGTTTGGTAAGGCTTGCCATTGACATACAGAAATATTCATACTAACAGTTTTCTGTTTTAACAAGTCGGTTTTGTTCAAGACCAACTAAGCCTTGCCTTTATTTTTTTTATCACATAGCAAATCATTCCGTTTTCACTTAAGCTAAAATAACTCCGGTATCAAGATGATCCCGATCATTAGGCATGAATTGGTTGATTAACGGCATGGATAGGCAACAAAGCCTATCCTTCTTACATTTGCTTCATGACGATCAAACCGCAATACCTGGAGATCAAAACCTCGCAGCTACCCGGCGCAGGGTTGGGCCTGTTCACCAAAGTATTCATACCAAGCGGTTCACTCGTGATAGAATATAAAGGAGTAGTTACAACCTGGGAGGCGGTCAGGGATCAGATCGATAACGATTATATCTATTATCTCAGCAGCCGTCACGTCATCAATGCCGGACCCACACCCAAAGCCCTGGCCAGGTATGCCAATGATGCAAAAGGAATAAAGCAGGTGCCCGGGATAAACAACAATTGTATTTTCAAAAAACTGAATGGCCGCGTTTATATTAAAGCCAGAGTGGATATCCTTCCCGGAAGCGAGATATTCGTGAGCTATGGAAAGCAGTACTGGGACACAGCAAGGAATAATGCAGAAATAGAAAAGAGAAGAAAGCTGGAAGAGATCCGGGAAGCGGCCAAACGCCAGAGCGGAGAAGAAGAAAAGGATAATCATTAAATAGTTATCTTGCTACCCGCTGCCTTATGCAGAACCTGTTTTCTTTCAAAATAAACAAGATGAAAAAACAATTCCTGGCGATAGCCTTTGGTTTATTCCTGTTTTCCTGCACTGCCAAACAGAAAGCCGATCTACTTGTTTTCAATGCCACCATTTACACCGTGGACTCCTCTTTTTCCATTGCTGAAGCAATGGTGATAAAAGACGGGATCGTGCTGGCAACAGGCAGCAAAGATGAACTGGAGAAGAAATACAATGCCAGTGAAACAACCGATGCCCAGGGTAAATTCATCTATCCCGGCTTCATTGATGCACATGCCCATTTCACGGGTTATGGAACAGGTTTGCTGACCGTTGACCTGACCGGTACTGAAAGCTGGGAAGATATACTCCATCGCGTAAGCGATTTTGCCAAAGGCCTGCCCAAAGACCAATGGATCATCGGGCGCGGATGGGACCAGAATGATTGGGATGTAAAAGAATTTCCCAGCAATGAAAAACTGAATGCGCTTTTTCCTGATCAGCCGGTATTGCTGACAAGGATTGACGGCCATGCTGCGATCGCCAATCAGAAAGCACTCGATGCGGCGGGCATCAAAGCCGGTGATAAACTGACAGGGGGAGAAATAGAGACCAGCAAAGGCAAACTGACAGGCATACTGGTTGATAATGCCGTGGATATTGTATCGGCCAAAGTTCCATCCCTCAGCAGTGAGCAATTCAAATCCGCTTTGCAGCAGGCAGAGCACAATTGTTTTGCGGTCGGCCTCACTACTATTGATGATTGCGGTCTGAATTATACTACTGTTGAACAGATCAAAGCGCTGCAAGACAAAGGCGATCTCAAAATGCGTCTCTATGTAATGCTAAGTGATGAAAAGAACAACTACGATTATCTCGAAAAGAAAGGGATCATCCGCACAGGCCGCCTGCATGTAAGAGGCTTCAAAGTGTATGGTGATGGCGCATTGGGATCAAGAGGGGCCTGCCTGCTGCAGCCTTATAGCGATAAACCCGGACATTATGGTTTTCTGTTAAGCGATCCTGCACATTTTGATTCAGTGGCCAACTGGATCGCTCAGCGCGATTTCCAGATGTGCACACACGCGATCGGCGATAGCGGCAACCGTACCATCCTGAACATCTACAACAAATACCTGCATGGTAAAAATGACCGGCGCTGGCGTATTGAACATGCGCAGGTAGTGAACCCGGCCGACTTCGATCTCTTTGGCGCTTCCTCCATCATTCCTTCTGTGCAACCCACTCATGCTACTTCAGATATGTACTGGGCTGAAAAAAGATTGGGACCGGAAAGAGTGAAAGGCGCTTACGCATATAAACAATTACTACAGCAAAACGGATGGCTTCCACTGGGCACGGATTTTCCCGTGGAAGATATTTCTCCTTTCAAAACATTTTATGCTGCCGTAGTGCGCAAAGATGCCAAAGGCTGGCCGGAGAAAGGGTTCCAGACAGAGAATGCGCTCAACCGTCAGGAAGCGCTGCGCGGCATGACCATCTGGGCTGCACGGTCCAACTTTGAAGAAAATGAAAAAGGCAGCCTGGAAGCAGGCAAACTGGCCGATTTTATTATCCTCGACAGGGATATTATGAAAGCAGGTGAACAGGAACTGCTTCAGGCGCAGGTGCTCAAAACTTATCTGGGTGGGGAAAAGGTGTACGAAAAGAGATGACCGCCATCCTCTACCCTCTCTCAGCTAATTTTTGTATGTTTGCCGGATGATTTGGAATGAAAACAGATCAGTCCGTATAGCCATTCTCGACCTGTATGAAGGACAAGCCAACCAGGGGATGCGTTGTATCCGCCAGATCATTAAAGACTGGGCGGAGCAAAACGATCTCGATGTCCAATCCACCGAGTTTGATGTGCGCCTGAAAAACGAAGTTCCCGACACTTCTTACGATATCTATATTTCAAGTGGTGGCCCCGGCGATCCACTCTCCAGCCGGTTTGATGACTGGGATATTTCCTGGTGCAAATGGGTAAAAGAGATCATGCGCTGGAACAGCAATCCTGACAACACACAAAAAAAGCATATTTTCTTTATTTGCCATTCTTTTCAATTGGCCTGCCGTTATTTTAACGCAGGACTGGTTTGCAAAAGAAGGTCTACTGCTTTTGGTGTTTTTCCTGTGCACATGCTGCCTGCAGGGCATGAAGAGCCTGTGTTTGACGGCCTCCGTGATCCTTTTTATGCGGTAGACAGCAGGGACTACCAGGTGATACAACCCAACCATGGCCTTTTGGAAGACATGGGGGGTGAAATATTGTGTATTGAAAAAAGCAGGCCGCATGTTCCTTATGAGAGGGCTGTGATGGGCATCCGCTTTAATGAATATATGATCGGTACCCAGTTCCATCCTGAAGCTGATGCACAGGGCATGAGCCTGCACCTGCAAACAGAAGAACGGAAGAGAACAGTGATCGAAAATTATGGGGAAGAAAAACTGGCCAGCATGCTGGAGCAGTTGAACGATCCCGACAAGATCAGGTGGACCTATGCCCATGTATTACCGAATTTCCTGAACAATGCCATCGGTCAACTGGCAGGAATAAGATCAGGAATACCTGAAATGGCATAAGCTATTGCGTTTTCTTTCAAACGGATTAAGTATCTTCCTCAAACAAAAGCAGGTGATACATGATACCAGGCATCCGTAAGCAATTCAATGAGAATTTCACAACCGCTATATACGAAGCGTTCCTGAAAGAGTTACATAATGCTTATCCCGGCGCTATCGAATTCCGGGTGGCAGAAACTCCTGTTTTTATACCCAATAGCTTCAAAGAAAAAATGCTGGACGCTTGTGAAAGCATTGTAGACATTATTACAGATCCCAAGTTTAAAAAATTAACCGATAAAGCCATCCCTCCCTCCCTGCATGTGCCTGGAGAAACAGGTCATTCCCAGTTCATCGCATTCGATTTTGGGATATGTATCAATAATGAGGGCGAGTACGAGCCACAACTGATAGAAATGCAGGGCTTCCCTACCCTGTTTGCTTATGAAGTGTTGCTGGATGATGTGTGCAGGAATCATTTTCCTGTTCCGGAAGGTTTCTCCGCTTATCTTGGTGGCCATACAAAGGAGACCTATCTGCAATTGCTGAAAGAAATTATTGTAGGCGATCATTCTCCCGAGAATGTTATCCTGCTGGAGATATTCCCGCATCAGCAGAAAACCCGTGTTGATTTTTACTGCACAGAAAAATACTTAGGTATCCAACCTGTTTGCATTACTGAACTGATCAAGGAAGGAAAAAAATTGTTTTACCTGAAGGATGGTAAAAAAACAGCTATCAAAAGGATATACAATAGAGTGATTTTTGATGACCTGCAACAACAATCACCAGAAGTGCAGGAAAAAGGGAAAATATTGTTTGAAGAACTGGATGTGGAATGGATACCGCATCCTTCCTGGTTTTACCGGATCAGCAAGTTTACGCTTCCCTTTATCCGCCATCCTTATGTGCCGGCCACTTTTTTCCTGAATGAAATAAAACAATTACCGGCCGATCTGGAGAATTATGTATTGAAACCCTTGTTCTCTTTTGCCGGTCAGGGAGTGGTAATAGATGTGACTGCCAAAGATATTGAAGGCATCAGGGACCCGGAAAACTGGATATTGCAACGGAAAGTGAAATATGCTGATGTGATCCAGACACCCGATGTGCCTGCCAAAGCAGAAATCCGTATTTTCTATTTCTGGAAAGATGGAGTTGCAAGGCCTGTGCCTGCCAACAATCTCGCCCGCTTAAGTAAAGGCAAAATGATCGGCGTGCGTTATAACAAAGACAAGGAATGGGTGGGAGGAAGCTATTGCCTTTTTGAATCAAATAAATAAAACAGGATTATGTCCCTGATCAAAGATATTAAACCGAAGCCACTGGCGCCTGGCCTCACAGGCTATTATGCGCATGGTGAAAGAATGACGCTTGGACTGGTGGAAATTGAAGCTGGCAGTCAATTGGCTGAGCATAAGCATCCGCATGAGCAGATCACTTATATTATAGAAGGGCAATTGGATATGATGATCGGTGGAGAACCTTATTCGTTGACGGCAGGAATGGTCCACGTTATTCCATCCAATACACTTCATTCTGCCATGGCAAAAACGGATTGTAAACTGATTGATGTGTTTAATCCGGTAAGAGAGGATTACCGGTAGAAATATAAGTATCGCCAGGGTCGCAAAGGATACGCAAAGAACGCAACGTTAGTCTTTAATATCCTTTGCGCTCTTTGCGTATCCTTTGCGACCCTGGCGATACACTTAATCTGCAAACTTCTTTTTCAATTCCGCCAGTTTCGCCTGAAATGGATTCGCAGGCGCTGCCGGTTTATTCCCGGGCTTAGACGGCCTGTTCTCCTGGCGCGCTCTTGAGGAAGACTGCTCTACCCCATCTTTCATTGATAAAGAAATCCTTTTACGCGCAGGATCAACTTCCAGCACTGTCACCATCACTTTCTGCGTCAGCTTCACTGCTTCATTCGGATCGCTGATATAGCGGTTGCTGAGATGAGAGATATGCACCAGTCCATCCTGCTTTACACCTACATCCACAAAAGCACCGAAATTGGTAATATTCGTTACAATACCAGGAATTCTCATCCCCGGTTTCAGATCTTCCATGGTGCTCACACCTTCTGCAAAACGGAACTCTTCAATAGCTGCGCGCGGGTCACGGCCCGGCTTTTCCAACTCTTTCAAGATATCTTCAATAGTAAACTGGCCGATAGTTTCCGTTACAAACTCTGATGCTTTCAATCCTTTGCGGAGGTTGGCATTGCTGATCAGTTCAGGTACAGTGCTGTCTGCCTTCTTCGCCATAGCTTCCACCACATGATAGCTTTCCGGGTGAACGGCTGAATTGTCCAATGGATTGGCAGCTCCCGGCACACGAAGAAAGCCTGCACACTGCTCAAACGCTTTCGGCCCAAGCATCGTCACTTTCTTCAGTTCCTCGCGGTTTTTGAATCCGCCATTCTTTGTTCTGTATTCCACAATATTTTTTGCGACGGTTGCGCTCAGGCCAGACACGTACATCAGCAGGTGCTTGCTCGCCGTGTTCAGGTCCACTCCCACAAAGTTCACACAGCTTTCCACTACCTGGTCCAGCGCTTCTTTCAAACGGTTCTGGTTCACATCATGCTGATACTGGCCAACACCAATGCTCTTTGCATCGATCTTCACCAGCTCGCTCAATGGGTCCAGCAAACGGCGTCCGATGCTGATCGCTCCTCTTACGGTTACATCATGATCAGGAAATTCTTCCCTTGCCACTTCACTAGCAGAATAAATTGATGCGCCGCTTTCATTGACCATGAATACAGAAACCTGTTTTCCAAAATCAATTCCCCGTGCCAGTTGTTCTGTTTCTTTGCTCGCCGTACCGTTACCATAACCGATGGCCTGTATATCATATTTCGCCACCAGTTCTTTTATGGTCAGCACTGCACCCTGCCAGTCATTCTGCGGTGCATGCGGATAGATGGTCGTATTGTACAGGAGATTGCCGTGCTCATCCAGGCAAACCAGCTTGCAACCGGTGCGGAAACCAGGGTCAAGCGCCAGCACTCTTTTATGCCCCAGCGGAGATGCCAGTAAAAGTTGGCGAAGGTTTTCTGCAAATACACGTATCGCTTCTTCATCCGCCCTGGTCTTGCTGCTCATGCGAAACTCCGTCTCGATAGAAGGTTTCAGCAAACGGCTGAAAGAATCTTCGATAGCCAGGCTCACCTGTTGTGCCACCGGCCCGGATGTTTTCAGGAAAGTTCTTTTCAACGCTTCATTCGCTGTTTCCTTGTCCACATCAATGTTCATGATCAGGAAGCCTTCTTTTTCTCCCCGGCGTATCGCCATGATGCGATGGGAAGGACTGTCGGCCAGTGGCTCTTTGAAATCAAAATAGTCCCGGTATTTCTGCGCTTCGGTCTCTTCTTTTTTGGAAGTAAGCACACGGGAAGAGAATACCGCTTCTTCTGTAAACAATTTGCGAACAATATTACGTGCCTGTTCATTTTCAGAAACCCACTCTGCCATGATATCCCTGGCGCCCTGCAAAGCTTCTTCCTTATCTTTTACCTGCTCATTGATGTATTTGGCAGCTTCCTCTTCCACATTAATATTTTCCTGGTCAAACAATAATTTGGCCAGCGGCTCCAGCCCTTTTTCAATCGCCACTGAAGCTTTTGTTTTACGCTTGGGCTTATAGGGAAGATAAATATCTTCCAGTTCTGTAGCGTTAACAGTGTCTTCAATACGCTTCTTCAATTCCGGTGTCATCTTTCCGGCATCTTCAATGGTTTTGATGACGGTTTCCTTTCTTTTCTCCAGTTCATTAAAATACCTGATCTGCTCAATCACACTGGCGATCGCCACTTCGTCGAGGTTGCCGGTCGCTTCTTTACGGTAACGGGCAATAAAAGGAATGGTGGAACCGCCATCATGCAGCTCCAGGATGTTCATCACGGGCTTAATGCCCAGGTTAAGGGTAGCAGATATATGCTGCAGGTATTTGATCTCCATATTGCAAAATTAGGGCAGCAAATGTAGGAGTGGTTTTTGGGAAAAAAAATTTGTTTGTTATATACGGCAGTTTGGAGTTGATAGTTAATCTTCCATTATCACCCCGGACCTGGTATGATACACTTACAAGTTTAAAGAATATAAGATCCGGGGTCTCCCCTAATGTTGAGGAGACCCCGGATCTTGGCGAACTATAGTAGCAAATGAGCTAAACCAGGTCCGGGGTGACAGCGGGAAGCTCCTTTGCTTATTGATCTATTCTTCTGATGTGTTTTTCAATTTCGCCATCACGGGGTACGGATTTTTCACAATGATCTTTTTCCCTGCCAGTTCGTTTTTTCCGGTGATCTCTACCCAGCCATGGTCCTTGATGCCTGTTTCCACTGCCTGCAATTGAAACATCCCCTTTCCTGTTTCTTCCAGCACAAATTGCCCGTCGCCATAGCGCACTATTGCTTCTTCGGGAACAGCAGTCACTTCTGCTTCATTTATCCGGATACTGGCATTCAGGAACATTCCCGGTAAAAGTTGTTTGGGTTGCTTTTCAAAGTGACAATGTACCAGCGCGCTCCGGTTATCGTCCACATTCTTTGTAACCAACAGCACTTCGCACTCATATTCCGTTGCCGGATCATCCACAAAAGTGACCATTACTTTTTGTTTGGGTTTGATCTTGCCCAGGTCTTTTTCAAATACAGTAAGTGCTGCATGTATATCATCGGGATTGATAAGCTCAAATAAAACATCTGAAGGGTTCACATATTTCCCGATATTGACATTCACTTTTGAAACAAAGCCATTGATGGGAGAATATACCGGAACGCTACGGGAAATAGCCTGTTCGTTCAGATTGGCCGGATTGATACCGATCAGTCTCAGTTTTTCATCATATCCTTTCACCAGCACTTTCTGCGCTGTAAAATCCGCTTGCGCCTGTTGATATATTTTATCGGCATTCACTTTATTTTCATTCAGCATTTTCTGCCTTTCAAATTCTTTCTCGCTGTATTGAAGCTTTGCCCTCGCTACCAGGTAATCCTGCTGCAATTGGATCAATGCAGGATCTTCCATAATGGCTATCACTTCGCCCTTGCTCACATGCACTCCCGGCAAAAGCTTTGTGTTCTTTAAATAACCGCCAAGAGGAAAACTGACAGATACGATATTTTGCGGTGGCACATCCACCAGTCCGTTCACTTTTAATTCACTGTTGAGCGGCCGTTTTTGTACCAGGCCCGTTTCAATGCCGGCATTGGCGATCTGCTCAGGTGTAAGCGTCACTGTGTTTTCAGGCAATGCGGCCGCCTTCTCTTCTGTTTTATTTTCAGCATTGCAGGCGCTTATCAGACCCAGCATGACCAAGATGATTATATAACGCATAAATTTTATTTTCCGGTTAAGTATTCCAGTTCAATAATTGTTTGATTGTATTGCCTGATGGCGTCGAGATAGTTTAATTGAATAGATACCGCATTATTCATAAGCACGGTCCATTCCAGGTAGCTTATCTCACCATTCTGAAAACTCAGCCTCGAACTGCTGATGATCAGCTCTGCCTGTTGCAATCCTGTTTGTTCATAATATTCTAAAGCCAGTTCCTGCTTCTTGTATTCCTGCTGCAATTGCAGCAGGTTGTTTCGGATCGACTGCTCCACCGAAGCCGTATTGATCCTGGCAATATCCTCTTTTACTCTGCTGGCACGTATTCTCGCTTTAGCAGCAGAATTAAAAAGAGGAATGCCAAGAGACAGGTTCACGATATGAAATCTTTTACCGGCGCCATAATATTGCTGGTTCACTCCATCAGTGCTTTGATACCCGATGATGGATTGATTGGCATAGCCAAGGGTGATATCAGGTGAAAGCTTTGCTTTTTCAGCAGCAGTTTGTGCCGCTGCTGTATTTATCTCGGAACGGGCATACTTCACTTGCGGATGTGTTGCAACAGTAGCAGAATCAAATAACACTACGGGTGTCATTTTCAAAGATGAATAGGCAGGCAATAACAAACTGTCTGTATTCATCAGCCATTGCAAACGTTGTTGCAGGATCAGTATATCCGCTTCCAGTTGCTGGCGTTGCAGGCTTAATTGTTGCAGTTGCGCATCAGCCGTTGTTTTTTCCAGGATATTGGACTCACCGGATCTCAAACGCAGTGCTGCTGATTGCTGGAAACGGCTGTAAACAGAATCCAGTCTTTGCAGCAGCTTCTTTCTCTCCTGCCAGTCGGCCAGTTGATAAAACACTTTTTTGATCTCACGGTCCAACTCTGCCTGCTTCCAGTCAGCGAGTTGCTGTTGTGCAAGCTCCTGCATATTATATAATGCCTGTTGCCTTTGATAAACGACCGGCAGGCTGAACGACTGATTGATAAAAAAACGGGTATCGCTCTTTATACTGTTAAGTCCGCCGTATTCACCACCAACCTGTGTTTTGGAAGGATCAAATTTTCCTGTTTGCAATTGCTGCCAGTAAACAGACTCTTTTCTTGCAGCTTGTATACCCAGATTGTTCGCATGAGCCTGTTCAAGCATTTGCTGCAGCGGCATGCGTTCCTGGGCATTGACATATTGGGAACAAACCAGGAACAAGATCAATGCAGCCGGTGCGGACGGTGATCTTCTTTTCCGTTTACGTTCCAGCCATTGATATAAAACCGGCAGTACTACCAGTGTCAAAAATGTTGCAGTGATCAAACCGCCGATCACTACAGTGGCCAGTGGCCGCTGCACTTCGGCGCCTGCGCTTTTGCTGAGCGCCATTGGCAGAAAACCGAGCGAGGCCACAGCAGCCGTCATCAACACGGGCCGCAGGCGTATCTGTGTTCCTTCCATAATAATATATTTAACATCCTTCAAACCCTGTTTCTTTAAACGGTTGAACTCTGCGATCAGCACAATGCCATTCAGTACTGCCACGCCAAACAAAGCGATAAAACCTATCCCTGCGGATATGCTGAAAGGCATTCCTCTCATCCATAATGCCAGCACCCCTCCTATTGCGGATAATGGAATGGCAGAAAATATAAGCATACCATATTTCAATGAACCAAAAGCGAAGTAGAGCATTAAAAGGATCAGCAGCAGCGCAGCAGGCACAGCAATGGACAAACGCTGTTTTGCTTCCACGAGGTTTTCAAACTGCCCGCCATATTTCACATAATAACCGGAAGAGAATTTTAATTGCTGGTTCACTTTCGTACTCAATTCCTCCACCACCGATTCCACATCACGGCCTCTTACATTGAAACCAACAATGATGCGGCGCTGTGCATTTTCCCTTTGCACCTGGTTAGGGCCCTGTTTTATTTCAACGGCAGCAACCTGGTAAAGCGGCACCTGCAATCCTGTTGGCGTGGGTATCAACAATTGCTTCACGTCGCTGATATCTTTTCTTGATTCATCCTGCAGGCGCACTACCAGATCGTAGCGGCGTTCATTTTCATAAATGAGCCCTGCAGATTCTCCGGCAAAAGCTGTGCGTATTACCTGGTTCACATCCGCTATATCCAGTTGATAATGTGCCATGGCATCACGATTGTAATTGATAACGATCTGCGGCAGGCCTGTTACCGTTTCAATATAAATATCCGTAGCGCCTTTTACAGTGCTCACCAGCCTGCCTATCCGGTCTGCATACGCAGAGAGACTGTCCAGGTTTTCACCAAAGACCTTGCAAACGATATCCTGGCGTGCGCCGGAGATCAACTCATTGAAACGCATTTGCACGGGAAACTGGAAACCTGCCGTGAGCCCCGGCACTTCTTCCAGCGCTTTACTCATCTTATTTGCCAGTTCATCAAAGGAAGAAGCAGAAACCCAATCAGCACGCGGCTTAAGCGTGATCATGATATCCGTCATTTCCAGCGGCATCGGGTCAGTAGGTATTTCACTTGCACCAATACGCGTGACGATCTTTTCCACTTCAGGGAAACGGTTTTGTAAAATAGATACGGCTTTCTGTGTGGTATGAATGGTTTCCGTTAATGAACTTCCCGTAAGCAGCCGTGCATCCACTGCAAAATCACCTTCTTCCAGTTCGGGGATGAATTCACCACCCAGCCGGCTCATCAGCCAGAAAGCAATGGCAAACAACACTACTGATATGCTTATAACGGTTTTGGGGAAAGCCAGTGCTTTTTGCAGCAGGCGCCTGTACCATCGCTGCAATACATTCATCATTTTATCAGCCCAGGTCTCTTTATGGCTGATCTTTTTACTCAGCACCAGTGAAGACATCATCGGAACATAAGTAAGAGACAGCAGGAAAGCCCCGATCAATGCAAAGGAAACCGTTTGTGCCATGGGGCCAAACATTTTACCTTCAATACCCGTTAGTGTGAGGATAGGTAAATAAACGATCAGGATAATGATCTGGCCAAATACTGCTGAGTTCATCATTTTACCGGCAGCGCTTTCCACTTCATCATTCAATTGGGCCGGCGTGATACGTGCCAATGCTGAAAAACGTTTATCATGCACCATACGATGCAATACCGCTTCCACGATAATAACAGCGCCATCAACGATCAATCCAAAATCAAGGGCACCCAGGCTCATTAGGTTGCCTGAAACACCAAACATGTTCATCATGCTGATGGCAAACAGCATGGCGAGAGGAATAACTGAAGCCACGATCAGTCCTGCCCTGAAATTGCCCAGGAACAATACCAGCACAAAAACAACGATCAGCGCTCCTTCCAGCAGGTTTTTCTTCACCGTACCAATCGCATTGTCCACCATTTTGGTACGGTCGTAAAATGTTTCCAGCACCACGCCTTCCGGCAGCGTTTTCTTTATCTCATTTATCCGTGCTTTCACATTTTCAATAACGGCAGAAGCATTGGCCCCTTTCAGCATCAGCACTACAGCGCCGGCCACTTCTCCCTGATCTTTATAGGTCATGGCGCCATAGCGGATGGCATGACCTATTCTTACCTCCGCCACATCTTTCAGGTAAACAGGAATGCCGGTATCTGTATGCCGGATAAATATTTTTTCAAGATCACTTGTGGTAGCAGCCAACCCTTCCGTACGGATAAATAAAGCAGTCGGGCCTTTTTCGATATAAGCGCCACCGGAATTCTGGTTATTTTTTTCCAGTGCGTTGAACACATCCGCAATGGTCACTTTCATGCTCTTCAAGCGGTCTGGTTGTACGGCTATTTCATATTGCTTCAGATAGCCACCAAAACTGCTGACGTCTGCCACACCAGGTGTGCCCAGCAGTTGACGCCTTACGATCCAGTCCTGCATGGAACGCAATTCAGTCAGATCATATTTACTTTCATATCCTTTTGCAGGCCTTAACACATACTGGTATATTTCACCAAGCCCCGTGGTAGCCGGTGCCAGTTCGGGATTACCAGCACTGGCAGGTATCTCTGTTCTCACCTGGCCAAGCCGCTCGCTGACCTGCTGGCGGGCCCAGTAAATATCCGTTTCATCAGAAAATACAACTGTTACTACAGAAAGGCCGAAGCGGGAAATGGAACGCATTTCCTTTATGCCGGGTATATTGGCATTGGCCTGCTCCAATGGAAAAGTGATCAGCCGTTCCACTTCCGGTGCGGCGAGTGAAGGTGATACAGTGATGATCTGTACCTGGTTGCTCGTGATATCAGGCAATGCATCAATCGGAAGCTGCCTGAGGTTTATTGCTCCCCACACCACCAGGGCAAGGGTGAATAAACCTATGATAAGCTTGTTCCTTACGGAAAAGCGAATAATAGAATTTAACATGCAAAAAAATTGTGCCTGTGAAAAATAGATGTCTATATGTTATCAGGCACAGCGGGGAGGCTGGAAAATATCGAAGGAAGCGAATCGGGGTTTATTGATCTCATTATAGCAATAAAATTCCGCTGATGGCATGGCCGGCGGATCGATCACAAAAGAAGGAGGCTCAGATGAGCAAACTGTAGAACCAAGCATGGTGTGGCAATCCACATCACGGAATGGGAGCTGCTGATCTTCCCTGAAATCATCGTCCACAATAACAGGGCCCATGTAGTGCATGTTTAAAAACTGCGTAAAGCTCAGTTTGGGGTCAGCCTGGCGATGAAAATTGAAATGCTCTATCAGGAAAGGTACGCGCATTAACTGGTGAAGCTCTGCAAAAGCGAGCATGTAAACAGAAATGAAGAGTATACCAGCAAGGCGTTTCACCTGGCGAATATAGGAAAAAGAGTGAAAGTGGCGGTTTATTATTCGATGTCCACCGGATCAGGCAGTACTACCTTACCGTATATCGTATTCCTCCAAACACTCTCATTCCCTGATTGGGTGCATACACATAGGAAGGATCAAAACTCAATGCATAAGGATTTTCTGCTGTAGGGAGGATATTGCCGCCTGCATCGTATACCAGTTGCTTATCAAAAGGATCATGAGACCGGGCAATGATAAAAGGTGTGCTTTTGGCAGGCGTCCAGTTGAGCAGGTTCTTGATGCCGGCAAATATTTCCAGCCTGCTATTAACGAGCTTGGTGCATTGAATGTTCTGAATGCTCCATACAGGTGAATTGGCTGGGCGGGGGTCTCTGTCAGACAATAAAGGCAACCGCATAGGGCCGTATATATTGCCGGTATAGTCGAGCGTAATGCCTGCTGCAGGAAAACTGTAACTGATGGACCAGGTGCCGCTCCATTTTTCTGTCAGCACAGGGCGGGTACTGATGGTATGTCCGCCGGCATCTTTTTCTGTTTTGTTTACGTTTTGCACTGTTGCTCCCAGCAGGCTTTTAAACCGGTGGCCTCTGTTCAATTCCAGGTTGAGCGTAAATCCTTTTGATGCAGCATGCCCTTTCAGATTGCGATAGATGATCAGGTTGGGATCAGTATCATAATCGGCAATGATCTGGTTGGTAAAATAAGAATACCAGGCAGAAGCGTCCATATTGAGTGAAAAATTATCCCAGCGGAAATTATGTGTATAGTTCAGGTTTACATTATAGCTTTTTTCCGGCTTTAATGATTCAAGTACCTTAACTGCCCTGGCGCCTGTAAGAGCTGCATGATCTTCCGTAAATAAACTGACTACCCTGAAACCTGTTCCTGCATTCAACCGGAATACCTGCTTATCACTCAATGACCATTTCCATGCAAGCCGTGGCGTGATGATGCCTCCATGTGCAGGATGATGATCATAACGAAGTCCCAGCAGCAAAAGATGATGTGCATTCAGCTTCCATTCATCCTGTATGAACAATCCGGGAATAAGGTATTTCTCCGGTTCATTTTTTCCGCTTAGCGTATCTATTGTTGCAGTGGAGTTATCATCATAATAATTATAACGCAATGCAGCACCGGTAAGCAGGCTGTGTGATGCACCGGCCTTACGGTCCCAGGTAAGCTGACCAAAAGCGATGCGCTGATCACCCATATAGGGAGTAGTGCCGTAATAAGAGTTCTGCCGGTGGCTGGTGGCGGAGAAAGAAAAGAATATTTTTTCCTGCACCGGCAATTGATAATTACCGATCAGTTCCCATCGATTGGTATAAATGCTTTCGCCATAAAGGCTGTCGCCACCCCGGAATGATTTGTTCCAGCGCATATCACCACCCCATCTGTCTTCATAAAAATAGCGTGCTGCCAGTGAGGCAATGCGGTTATGCTTACGGGCAAGACTGAGTTTATTAAAAACGGATATGCGGTGCTGAAGCGTTACATCGGTAAACTGATCGCCGTTCTTATCAACCGGGTGCTGGTAATTATAATAATCAACACCCAGTAGGGATTTGATGTTCCTGCCCAGCTTTAGCGTAGTGCCCATATCAATATTATATTCCTGCCAACTGGTGGCCATCATATTAGCGGTGAACACCGGAGCTTTATCCGGCGATTTGGTAATGATATTGATAAGACCTCCGATCGCTTCTGAACCATACAAACCGGAAGCAGGGCCTTTTACAATTTCAACCCTTTCGATCAGTTGGGTGGGGATACCAAATAATCCATACACAGAAGCAAGACTGCTCACGATAGGCATACCATCAATAGTGACCATGGTGTAAGGCCCTTCCAATCCGTTGATATGAATATCGCCGGTATTGCATACGCTACAGTTAAGCTGTGGCCTTACCCCATTCACATTCTGCAACGATTCAAAAATGCTGGGAGCAGGATTTTTTTTGAAGAACTGCGGCGTATATACTTCCACAGCCACAGGGCTTTCCAGTCTTTTCACCGGCTTCATTGTGCCGGTAACTACAATGGCGTCCAGTTCTCTATGATCAGGAACAAGCAAGACGAGCAAAGATTGTTTTCCATTGATACGCACCAATTGGGTAAGATAACCAGTAGCAGACACCTCTATCGCAAGTCCATGTTGCGGACCGGCCACAAATCTCCCTTCCTTATCTGTAACGATAGCTGATGAATCTTCCAGCCTAACAGTGGCGCCCGCAAGCGGTTCACGGGTTTGAGCATCCAGTACCTGGCCGCTAACAGTATGCTGCGCACGGGAAAGAAAACTCAGTGATAATATTATTAAAAGCAGGGTTATCTGTTTCATGATTACATTTGTCTAAATATATTTTTAGACATGTCTAAAAATATATTTAGACAAATGTAACAAAAAAGTCTGTCAGTTTATTGACAGGCTTAAAAAAATTTTGAAGCGGTTCAGCTATTATTATTGAAGCACGGGCCGCAATTGCAGATATACCTGAAAACCAACCGGTAAATTCCCATACACCGGTTTCAGTCCCGAAGCCGGGAAATTGAGCGTGACCTGTGTTCCTGCGGCAAGGTCTACCACTTTGCTTTTCCAGATACCGCGGTTATAACCGGCAGTGAATACATGCACATTAAAGGTTTGATGGCCTAACTGATCTTCCAGGTCCAGTTCTTCGGTTGATTTCTGCACCCATTCATAACGGCTGTATAAAGCATTCCGTCCAAACCGGTAATTATCTTCCAGCAACAGGGAATGTTCCTTATGCTCTTCACCTTTATCATTAAATCCCCAGATAAGTGCGGCATTCAGGTCTTTTGCTTTACTGATCTTTTTTGCATACAGTACGGAAACTGTAGTGCGGGTAACGTCTACACCAGGCTCCAGCAATTCGGGTTCATTAATGAATCCCTGTGAGAATTGCAGGGCCCAATTAGGAGATGGATTATAGGATACGCGATAACTGTAACTATCAAACCTGGCTTTATCAAATCCATATCTTTCTTCATCCGGTTCGCGCCCTGTAAAGATGGAGCCTTCCAGTTTGAATTGCTTATACCGGAACCCCAATGTTCCTACGCCAAAAGTGATATGGGTAGCATCCTGCCAATGGTGACCAAGCGGCGCATCCGGATTATTCATGGCTGATATGCGGTGCATAAAAGCCGGGGCACTTATGGCAGGTTCGCCGGGATAACCGAAATAGGCAAACACATCTGTATTCTTATTGACCGCATAGCTGTATCCCACACTCAGTTCTGCAAACAGATCATGCGGATGCTGCCGGTTAACCAGCGGGTCTCCCTTATATGTTTCTCCCGACTGGAACAATAAGGGGTAGCCGTTACCACCTTCAGTAAGCCTGTCCAAACTGATCATGGCTTTTGCTGAAAAAAGCCCCTTCTTCCCTACCCTTCTGTTCATCATCACCATAAACCAGTTGGGTGCATCGAATTTATCAGCGCCTATGCTTTTATTAAAAATATCTGTATTGGTGTAACGAAGAAACAGGCTGCCATGAAACATCCACATTGTTTTCTTACCTGTCATATACATATACATCGGCGTTTCATCGGGCAGCCAGGATGTACCCGAACCATTGCGGTTCATAGGCAGGTTAAGGGAATATGCGTGCGACATGGGGTGACCCATTGCATGATCATGTTCCATTGCATGGTCATGCTCCATTTTGCTCTTCCCGGGAACAGTGTCTTTCTTTTCCTGCATATTCTGCATCTTATGATGCTCGTGCTGCGCTGAGGACCGTGCAGCAAATGCACCCATCAATAACAGCAATAAAAAAAGCTTTCTCATTGATACATTTTTTCTTACGAATAATGATGCAACAAATTTCCTGCCCTTATAAAAGCGACCTGTTATATAATTGGAAGAAAGATTTATAAAAAAACGGTACCGGCTAAAGATTGCTGACCTTATCAAGAGGAGGTCTGTAATGCTCCTTAAACTGGCTCGGCGTAAAACCTGTCATTTTTTTGAACTGGGCCGATAAATGGGCCACACTGCTGTAACCAAGTTTGAAAGCTATTTCGCTGACAGTGTACTCATCATGCGCCAGCCATTCCTTTACTTTTTCGATCTTTTGAAGAATAAAGAATTGCTCTATCGTTGTGTTCTCTATGGAAGAAAAAAGCTGGCTCAGATAATGATAATCCTTCAGCAGGGCTGAAGAAAGATAAGCCGACAGGTTATCTTTCATTTCATCCAGTTCACCCGACTGCACCAATTGGATGATCTTTTGCCTGATCTGCTCCACCAGTTTTACTTTCTGGTTGTCCATCCATTCAAAACCTTCCGCCTGCAAGGCTTCCTTCAAATGTTGTACCTGCTGAGTGGTAAGATCATTGACCGTAATGACCACACCCAACTGAATATCTTTGACAGGAATGCAAGCCTGGTGAAAGATCTGCTTCACCGATCTTACACAACGGTCACACACCATATTCCGGATATGCACTTCCATATTATTTCTTCTTCTTCAAAGCATTTAAAAAAGTCCGTTCCAGGCTGATCAGCCAGCTATCCTTTGTCATCCGCTGCATATCGCTGCCCAACTGGAAACGGTATCCCAGGTTCAATTTTGTATTGCTGTTAAAGATCAGTTGCACGGCTGGTGCAAGGTCGATATAATAGGCTTTTCTGTCGAGCGATTGCTGTGCCAGCAATTCGGTGTACAGGTTAAGATTGGTCTGCCTGTAGTCCGTGTACTGAAAAGGCAGCAATAAATATCCTGCAGACAGTGAATAGTTCATCGCCTGGTATATCCTTGAAGGCGTATAAACTGTTTTATCATTCCGTGAACCATCGAGTGATTGCAGATGACTCACTGTAGCGGAAACTGCCAGTTTATGCCACAATTGTGTGGCAATAATTCCCAATTGTGCACCGCTCTTGTCGCCCTGAAAACTCAGTTCATCAAAATGAAAAGGGCTGCGGCTGTAAGCAGCTTCTCCAAACACGGCCATCCGGAAATGCGAATGCAGATCATCCAGGGAAAGGAACCTGTATTTCGCATACAGGTAAACCGATTCCCAACGGAAATTATTCGTATGCATATCTGCAAAAGTGGCGCCTGCATGCACCATCCAGTTCTTATTAAGCCCAAACATGATCTCGGGTGTATACCGCTGCATGAACCTGTTGGACGGGGCCTGTTTGCCTATATAGTTGGCGCTTAGTTTCGCACTGATGGAGCGGGCTGGCATATTGGAAGCCGGCTCTGTGTATACATATAACTCCTGGGCACCTGCAACAAAAGAATACAGGAACAGGAATGCAAATAAAATTTGTTTCATCATCATTGTTCTTTGAAACTGCAATCCCTCCGGTAAGCCTATTCTGCCAAAAGCCGGGTGATCTCTTTATCCAACTCTTTCCCCTCAATGTTTATCGCTACCACATCCCCTTTCTTGTTGATCAAAAAAGTAGTAGGTAAAGCGCTGATATTCCAGCGGCGGGCCGACTCTGCTCCCCATGCATTCGGTTCGTTTACCTGCAGCCAACTGATCTTATCCTGCCGGATCGCTTTTTCCCAATCTGCTTTTTCATCATCCAGGGATACGCTGTAGATCTCAAACCCTTTCGGTTTATATTTATCATACAACTTTACCAGCTTTTTATTGGCACTGCGGCAAGGCATGCACCAACTGGCCCAGAAATCGAGCAGGACCACTTTTCCTTTTAAAGAAGAAAGAGATATTTTATCACCCTTTACCGTAGGCAATTCTATTTGCAAACGCGGGTCTGCAATATTGGCTACCTGCGCCCGGCCCGCGGAAGCCATGCACAGCAAGGCAAGGACCGGAAGGATTGATCTCATCATAGTTAATAATATTTATAGGGTACGGAACTGGATCAAATCGTTACATGGTAAACCCTTGCATCCTGCTTCACACCTTCCTTTACGCAACATGATGCAGCTTTACCTGTTTGCAGACAACTCATCTTTGTAATGCCACTGATCTTTTTGAACTGTTTGGCAGATACAAAGTTCTTGTCGACCACGGTAAGGGTCTGTTCCCCATCCAGCATATTTGATTTTATATCCAGGAAATGAAATACGGCATCTCCGATTTCTACATGCTTGTCGTTGCCGATCGCTACATGATTGAACTGACCGGTCACTTTCAAGCCGCCTACAGAGAAACCTGCATCTTCCACTGCCTTGCGGATAGCATCGATGCTGATGGGTGTGTTTTCTTTAAATACAATATTAAAAGCAGAATTCTTAATGTCTGACCGTACGGACGCCACAAAAGGCACTTCCTCCAATGCTTTGTTGATCGCATTGCTGCACATGGCACAGGTAAGACCTGTTGCCTGCAGGGTGGCTTTGCTGAACTGAGCAGTTGCACCCAGGGTCATGAATCCTGCTATCAATAGAATCAATAGCTTCTTCATACCAATAATTATTTAGACATTAAAAGATTAGTGAGCTTCGCTGCAGCAGGATTTTTCTCCGCCTTCTTTAGCTACTTTACCTTCTCCTTCTTTGCTGCAACAGTCTGCTTTTTCTTTCTTAACTGCTGCGGAAGGTTGTGTTTCTTTCTTTACCCTTTCATATTTGCAGCAGGCATGCAGCTTGTCATAAGCTTCATCTGCAGCTTTGAAATCGCGCGTATCATATCCTACAGCAGCAATGCCCTGCTGGATCTTAGCGGCGTTGGTAGAAGAACTATTGTATTTAACGGTGAGCATTTTGGACTCTGTATCCCAGTCGGCAGAAACAGCACCGGCTTTTTTAGCAGCTTTCTCAATATTGTTTTTGCACATGCCGCAATTTCCTGATACAGGAATGGTATCGGTTTGGGACTGGGCAAAAGAAGCTGTAGAAAATGCAATGCAGAGAGCGATTATTGAAAATATTTTAAACGTTTTCATTGTTCTGATTTTAATAAATAGAATTAAAAAATAAGTGTTTGATGACAGTAGGAGTGTTTATTAAAACGCCCTGTCTCAAATCCTGAAAACGCAATTTTGCAAATAAGTCTCCTGCCCTTTCAATAAAGGCGGTGGCTGATGGGGAGTATATCCCTGTAAAGGAATATTATAAAAAGAAGTAGCAATAAATTCAGAAGGAACTTGTGCAGGCAGGGTCAAAGCTTCCAGGGTAAAAGAAACGCCTACCGTTACTTTCTGGTCGTCTTCCATTTTCACCATCTTCACTTCGTCCCTGCAGCAGCCATGCGAATCGTCGATATGCATGCCGCAGATACCGCATTCCTCACTCTCGGCGGCAAATAACTGAGTGGAAGCCAGCCGGTTCATGCAATAATGCGAGTTGATGATCACCCCGGTACTGAAAGCCAGGTAGCACAGCAACAATATGAATACGCCTGTTTTACGCATGAATAACCACAAAGATAGCAGGATTTCAGAATAATCAAAACCGGGGGCCGAACGGGAATTGTTAATTTATAAAGCTCCAGTAGATCCCAAACCGCAGCAATAGACCGGGGTAAGGATAACCGGGCACTTCTATATTATTCTTCGTAAAGCCAAACCCATCGCCTGTAACCTGGGCAGTGTTAAGGTTCTCTGCGCGGAAATAAAATTTAAACCCTTTGATCCGGAAATGCACATACCCGGTGACCTGGGGCCGCACATTGGAAATGGTAACTGAATCCTGGTAATAGAACCTCCCCAGGATGGGCGAATATCCATCTCCTTTATAGCGTGTATGATAACGGACCTCAGCCCCGAAAGCAATGTTCAGGTTCTTGAAACCAAGATTGCCTTCATAACCGATCCGGTTGCGGGTGTATAAGGCAGGCACATTCACTTCAGCATTGCCGATCCGCTGCTGGTAATACAGGTCTGCATGCCATTTCCAATTACGGCCAATATTAATGGTCTTTTGCAGGGTCAGTTGCAACAGGTTGAAAAGGGTCGACTCCTGGCTTAACTCGTAAAAGTTTTTTAAGTAAGTGTAGTTGGTGACCATAAAATAATCGGCACCCAACCGCAATTGCAGGTCAGGCTGATACATGGAACCGAATAAATGAATGGTATTTTCTTTTTTGAACTCCTGTATCTGCGGCATCAGGTAAAAGCTGCTTCTGCTATCATAAACAAAAGAAGGTGTGCGGTTCACATTCTCAAATCCCAATTGGGCATAAGAACGTTTTTTACCGATAAACCGTTGCAGGCTTCCATAGGCATGATAATCGCCGCTGTTAAGTCCTACAAAATAAAGTTTGCCATTAGCTTCAATGATCCATTTCTGATTGCGGCTCCTGTTTCGGTATTCAGCGTGTCCGAAAATATTATACAAAGAGAAATGGCCGCTATCACTGTCCAGCGCCATGTTTTGTATGGCAGCCCCTACTTTAAAGAACTGTTGCAGGTTTTTGGCATCAGGATACTGATAAATGGAAAAATCATTGATGAACTCCTTCCAGGAATCTTTTACACGGAATGTATCGACAGCATCAGGAAGCGTAATATTATAGGCATTCTTGTAATAAACCGAATCGCCTATATAGTCCCTGAATTCATAATTGCGTTTGGTGAATTGTGTAGTGTATTCAAACCGGAGCCTCGGGTAAAAAAGAGGGATCACAGTGGAGTCTGTTACAAGCGAATCCTTTTTTCCCAGATCATATTGCTGGCGCAGTAAAACAGTAAAATCATTGTAACGGTTACCTGTGCCCACATCGGTGTTAAAGAAATCCGTTGCATAACCTGATGTGCCTCCAAGATTCGTAAAGATGTTGAACCGGTCTTTATAGATCGAGCTGTCCAGGTCGGCCAGGTTCTGGATACCACCGTTCTCTCCTGATTGCAGTTTGTTGGCCAGCACGATCAGGTAAGCATTGTATCGTTTGTCCACTGTCTGATACCAGGAAGTGAACAGGTAGTTATTATGATTGGTCTTTTGGTTCCTGAAAAAACCCGATGCATTGATCAACCGGTATTGAAATAAAAAATTCCAGTTGGGCTTGATGTTTTGCGTATGCATCAGATCTATCTGTTGCTCTGCCCGGCTGCTCAGGGTATAATTGAGCTCTGAATAAGGGCGGGTGGTATTAAAGAACCGTGCCCGCTCCACCGTCCACCGGTAAATATCAAAAGCATGGAATCCCGGATCAAATCCCGGTTGGAAAGAAGGTGAAAATAACAGCGAACGGGAAGCCGTGCCGGTATTGCCCAGGGTGATATTGGTGGCAGGTATCGGAAAGCGGGTCGTAAAATCATTGATGGAAGAATCCAGCATGTAGTTGCGGGTAGAGTCGAGATACCGGAAACGGATGGTAATGGAGTCTTCATTCTTATCCCTTCTTTTCAGGCTGTCCGTTCCACCCTGACCGGAAGAGAAACTGCTTCCCAGTTGCCTGATCCTGCTTCCGCCCTGCCGCAGCAGGTCGCGCTGCGAAAATGATGGCAAGGACATGAAAAGCAGGGCTGCCAGTGCCAGGTATGTAAATTTCAGCTTCAGTGTAAAGGTTTTAGGGTTGGGCTTCTTCAGCCATGCGCCTGCGCTGAAGTTTCAGCGAAGACTGGTGCAAATTAATCGGACAGGTGGACAATCCCGTATCAAAATTGTTAAATGGAGCCTACCAGTTCCTTAAATAAGATCGCCAGCTTGGGCTCGGCTTCTTTTGCTGCCTGCAGCACTTCTTCATGTGTGATCACATTTTCTTCTTCCCGGATACCCATATCCGTGATCACGCTTATGGCAAATACCCGGATGCCCATGTGATTGGCGACGATACATTCCTGTACGGTGCTCATGCCTACCACATCGCCACCGAGCGCATGGATCAGTTTATATTCTGCCCGTGTTTCAAAAGTGGGGCCGGTCACGGCCACATACACACCTTCTTTTATATCAAAGGAATGTTGCTTCGCTACCTGCTTTGCTTTTTGGATCAGGTCTTTTCTGTAAGGTTCGCTCATGTCAGGAAAGCGCGGCCCGAGTTCTTCGATATTTTTCCCGATAAGAGGATTGGGTGTAAAAAAGCTGACATGATCTGTAATGATCATAATATCCCCGACTTTAAAAGAAGGGTTCACTCCTCCTGCTGCGTTGGACAGGAACAGGGTGTGAATGCCCAGCAGTTTCATTACACGGATAGGGAATATCACTTCTTGTGGCGTATAGCCTTCATAAAAATGAAAGCGTCCGGCCATGGCCACTACTTTTTTGCCACTGAGGGTGCCAAAAATGAGGCGGCCTGTGTGTCCCTGCACTGTTGAAACCGGAAAATGCGGAATATCGCTATAAGCCACTTCCTTTTCAATGCTGATGGCATTGGCAAAATTGCCAAGGCCGCTGCCGAGAACGATGCCTGCTTCAGGCTGATGCGGATATTGCTGTTTTAAAAAAGAAACGGTTTCCCTTATTTGCTGCATGGGATCGATGGTCATAAAAAAATGATTAGGCGCAAATATAGAGATATAGTTTGAGTCTGGTGACCGTTGTTCGTTGACCGATGACCGATCGCTGATGCTATTAACACGCAAGCCGGAACATATAATTCCTTTCCCATTGTCACCCCGGACCTGGTTTAATGCACTGGCTACTATAGTGCGCTAAGATCCGGGGTCTCCCCATCTGCAATATCTTCCGGGTAGTAATGGTTTACAGGTTTAAAACAAGTGCAGCGCTGGGAGACCCCGGATCTTATATTCTTTAAACCTGAATGCTTGCTAAACCGTCCGGGGTGACAATGGAAAAAGAACTACTCGTCAGACCTGTATGTGCTCAACGGCCATCGGTCAACGGCCAACAACTTGCCCTAAAAAGCCTATCTTCGCCCCAAATTTTTTGACATGAATCTCCATGAATACCAAGCAAAGGAATTACTGAAAAAGTATGGTGTGCCCGTACAGGAAGGATTTGCCTGCAGTTCCGTACAGGAAGCCGAAGAAGCCTATCGCCAGATCAAAACAGAAACAGGCAGCAAGTTTGCCGTAGTGAAAGCCCAGATCCATGCCGGTGGCAGGGGTAAAGGTGTTGTAAAGGAAACAGGTATTAATGGAGTGAAAGTGGGCAAATCGCTGGAAGATATCCAGGAGTTCGCCAAAAAGATCCTGGGTGGCACACTGGTGACCGTTCAAACCGGCCCTGCCGGTAAAGTGGTGAACAAGATACTCGTAGCCCAGGACATGTATTATGATGGCCCATCCGAGCGCAAAGAATTTTATCTCTCCATCCTGCTCGATCGCAGCAAAGGACAAAACGTGATCATGTACAGCACCGAAGGTGGAATGAGCATCGAAGACGTGGCGCATGACACACCGGAAAAAATATTCAGGGAATGGGTCCACCCCGGCGGTGGCCTACAGCCCTTCCAGGCAAGAAAGATCGCATTTAACCTGGGACTTAGCGGAGAGGCTTTCAAGAACTGTGTGAAATTCGTTACCAATTTATATAATGCCTATGTAGGGCTTGATTGCGCCATGCTCGAGATCAATCCGCTGTTCAAAGCGGCTGATGACAAGATCATTGCTGTTGACTGCAAACTCAGCCTTGATGATAATGCCCTTACCCGCCACCCGGACATCGCTGCCCTGCGGGACATCACTGAAGAAGATCCCACCGAAGTGGAAGCAGGTAAATACAATCTGAACTTTGTGAAACTGGATGGCAATGTAGGTTGTATGGTGAACGGTGCCGGTTTGGCCATGGCTACCATGGACATGATCAAACTGAGCGGCGGTGAGCCTGCCAACTTCCTTGACGTAGGCGGTACGGCCAACGCACAAACCGTGGAAGCCGGCTTTAAGATCATCATGAAAGACCCTGCAGTAAAAGCGATCCTGATCAATATCTTTGGAGGCATCGTGCGCTGCGACCGTGTGGCTGCCGGTGTAATTGAAGCCTATAAGAACCTGGGCAATATCAATATCCCGATCATTGTCCGCCTTCAGGGCACCAATGCTGAAGAAGCGAAGAAACTGATCGATGAAAGCGGATTGAAAGTGCAGAGCGCCATTTTGCTGAGCGAAGCGGCAGAACTGGTGAAAAAAGCAGTTGCTTAAATCAAATAGTTTACAACATTAATAAGGAAAGTCCCGGTGTATACGCCGGGACTTTTTATCTTTTACAGGCCATACCAATAATTTATTTTTGTTCCAATGAACATTACTATACGACCTATTCAGCCTTCTGATAATGCTGCCCTGGCAGTGATCATCCGCAGCGCTTTGGAAGAATTCGGTGCCAATCATCCGGGCACGGTTTATTATGATGCCAGCACAGATGCTTTGTATGAACTGTTTCGCGAACCGCGTTCAGGTTATTTTGTAGCATTGGCCGATGATAAGATAGTGGGAGGAGGAGGCATTTTCCCTACAGCAGGATTACCGGAAGGCACCTGCGAATTGGTGAAAATGTATCTGAGTCCTGAAGCAAGAGGTACAGGGCTTGGTAAAAAACTAATTGAGACAAGCCTGGCTTTTGCTAAAGAAACAGGTTATAAAAATGTGTACCTGGAAACCATGCCTGAACTGAAACAGGCTTTGAAAGTGTATGCCCGATTCGGGTTTGATTACCTTTCTGGACCGATGGGGAACAGTGGGCATACAGGGTGTAGCTTATGGATGTTGAAGCAGTTGGAATAATGATGAATGCTTGGTATCGCAAAGGGCGCAAAGGATACGCAAAGAACGCAATGTTATTCTCGAAATGTTTTTGCGTTCTTTGCGTATCCTTTGCGCCCTTTGCGATACTACTAAAATTTCTATTCGCTTGACTTCCTTCCTCTTACCCTGTCCATCTGGTTTTTATGCAGATAAACCTGGAAGCCGATGTTCAATGCAAAGCCACCTGTACCAGGGAGGCTGTTGTAATCAGTGTGATCATACCCTGCCAGTATATCCAGTGAAACGTGCTCGCTGAAGAAAACAGCGCCGCCGCCACCGAGGAAGAAATTCGTTCCGTTATTGGTAGAAGAAGTGTTGTTGATCTTCACTTTGGAACTTAAGAAATTAAAATTGCCGTGCACGATGGGGCGGACATTTGCACTGCCAAAATAATAACGTACATAGGGACCGACTCCAAATGCAGTGGTCTTGGTGATCCCCTCTTTTGAATAATTAAGATTAACATTTCCTCCAAATGCCAGGTTCCTTATCAGAAAAAGACCGGCGTTGGGAGTAAGACTTATTTCCGTGTTCTTTGAGGTATTCAAACGGAAATTTCCGCCTACCATCCAGTCTCCTTTTGCGGTTTGCGCCTGGACGGTGGCAACAGTGGTGGCCAGCAACAACATGCTGAGTGCAAGTTTTTTCATTCGCTACTTTTTAGTGTTTTTTGATCATGGAATGCCTTATTCGCTATGAGCTGAAGTGTATCAACTCATGGGCATTTCATGTAGGGATGTTTGCGGTAAAATTAAGCAAACACTTCATATACCGGGCTAAACAAATAAATCTTTCCTGTACTAACTTCCACGCAGCGGAACCGTTTTCTTAATTTTTCTTTTTTCTGGAACACCCGGCCATCTGCTGTGCGGAACAAAGCATCAGCCGGTAATTCTTCTACCAGGTGGCGGTGCGTTGCCCCTTCATCATAGCGGCGCAATACGCGGAGCAATCCATCTTCCGCACAGGTGCTGGCAGCAGGGTTGCGGAGGGAACGCAACAGTTCCTGCTCTATATCATCAGGAAAAATTTTATGCTGGAGAAACTGAGCCAGCAAAGATGCATATACGCCTTTCCATTCCTTCCCGTGCGAGTACACGCTGTTGCCATATTGCTCAAAAGTGAGCAAATGGGCCAGTTCATGAAGCAGGGTGATCAGAAAAGAATATTTATTCAGGTTGCCATTTACGCTGATCCGGTGATTATCGAGCCTGGTGCGGTGGCGGTAATCACCCAGTATGCTTTTTCTTTCCCTCGCCACGGTAAGATGCACTTTATGTTGCCGGAGATAAGTCAGCACGGCATCATAAGTGCCGTGCGGTAAATAATCCTGCAACTGTGCCATGGGCACTTCTTTCTTAGACATTCGTTTTTTGCTTCAGTAAACGGCGAAGGGATGATACTTCAAAAATAGTGTACATGATATACAGTCCCATGCAACCAAACAGGGCAGGCTTGTTCACATTCTTGCCGGTGATCATAATGTAAATAAAGGCAGCAGCGGCCAGCACAAAAAACTTAATGATAAAGCTGCTGTAGATAGCTCTTACAAAAACATGGGGATTTTTTGCCTGAAAGCTCCGCTGGGTAAGCAAGAAAGACAATAAGGAAACGCCGAATAAGAGCAGGTTGCCGGCGATCAGTACCTGGCTGTCAATTCCCTTTTCTGCCAGCCGGCTTTTGCCTACTATAAAAAAAGCGCTTAGGAGCACAAATGCCAGCATCATCGGGCGCAGGGGAGCCCATTTACTTTGGTTCATTCTTTCTTTTGGTATTACCGGTTTCCCGTATCAGTTTATAAAAAATCCCAATAAGGACGAGCAAAGGTAATACACAGGAGAATAATGGTAAGGTATGTAACCATTGATCCACCTTGAGACCTATGAACACGGCTATGCCAATGGACACCAGCATTTCGGTGCCCAACGCGGCATAACGGCGAAGAATGTTCTTTGACTTACTGGAGGGCGAGTTTTTGTCCATTCAGGCTTACATTGCTGAGTTCAATCTTTTCAGCAGTTGCGCCGCCCATATGGCACTGACCGTTGAACGTGGCTGAAGGCTCTACCTGCAGTTTGGCCGCATACAGGTTGCCATTCACTACAGAATCCCCGCGCAATTGCAGAAGGTCTTTGGCCTTTACATTGCCGGTCACTTTGCCGATAATGTCTGCCTGATTGCCGGTGATATCTCCTTCCACTATCCCGTTGGCGCCTATCACCACTTTGGCTGAACTGGTGATATTGCCGATGATAGTGCCATCAATGCGCAGATCGCTGTTGCTGCTGATATCTCCTTTGAGAGTGGTGCCGGCACCAATGAGCGTGGTGCCATTGCCGCTTGGTTTTTCAGTCTGCATGTCGGTTTTGTTTTTTGCGTTAAACATAGATATTGATTTATAGGTTCGTTGTCCGGTTCAAGGCTTAAAAGTTCAACGTTAAACTTTTAAACCATTAAACCTTAAACTATTGGATTGAACAACATAGTAACTTTTAATTCCCCTTCATCAATCGTCCGACAGATCATCCTTGGGTACCTGCAGTTGTGTTGTATCCAACACCGCTGTAGCATCCCCGCTCAATACTTTCTTTATGTTCTCTATATATTTCGCCTGGTAACTTACAGCTTTTTCCAGAGAATCCACACGGTATTTCATCTGGCGATATTCCCGTCCCACTTTCAGATCATCGTAACCGGGGATATAGTATTTTAACGGCGTAAAAACAATCAGTGCCACTGTGAGCCCCACCAACACAACAAAAATTGTGCTCAAACCGATATAGACACTGAGTCTGGACAATTTAAATGTGACCACTTCCTCATACGTATCATCGTTCATTACAACCAGCCTGTAGCGATTGCGGAGCCTTTGCAGTGTAGACTCTGCGTCCAGTTTTGCCATATCTGAATTTTAAAAGAAGCTAAAGGTAAGGAATGGGCTTTATTTTTACCAGTTCCCGGCGACCTGCAGCCATAAAAAAAATTGGCCTATTTTTATACTAAATTATCTGAATTTCAGTTATTAAGAATTCATCTTACTCCTACAATGTTCTCGGCCAGATATATCACACGCACTGCTTTTTTGGTACTCATTTTTTCCCGGTTATCATCCAGTGCCTGGGGTCAAATGGGTTTCAGTTTTGATTTTCAAAAGCCCAAGGAGTTTGAAAACCGCATGCTGCGCGCTGAAAAAACCCCTACCGACAAAAAGATCAAGGGACCTGGACGGTTTATCCAGAACACGATCACCCATTACAACTACTTCTTTAACGCAAATAATAAGCTGAATGATGTGTTGGCCCGGGCAAAAGCTTCTTTTAAAGATGATTATTCCCGGCTCCTGCCCTTCTATAACTACAGTCTCGACATGACGGCCGCCGACAGTGTTCAACTGGATTCCGTTTCCTACAAAGTACAGAGCGGCATAGCGCTGCATGACCTGCGCAACGACTGGGCCGATAATCTCTACCTGCTCTGGGGCGCTTCTTATTATCTCAAGAAGCAATTCGATTCAGCCTACCTGATGTTCCAGTTCATCAACTATGCTTTTGCAGAAAAGGAAAACGACGGCTATTACAAAACCATTGGCAGCGCCCGCGATGGCAACAATGCACTCAGCATTTCCACCAAAGAAAAGAACAATTTTACCCACCGGGTCTTCTCCCGGCCGCCCAGCCGGAACGATGCGTTCATCTGGCAGATACGGAATTATCTGGCACAAAACCGCTTCTCCGATGCTTCCACACTGATCCAGGCATTAAAAAACGATACACTATTCCCTGCCCGCTTGCACAATGACCTGGAAGAAGTGCAGGCATTTTTGTTTTACAAACAACAGATATGGGACAGTGCTGCCACTCACCTCGAAAAAGCATTGAGCAATGCTACCAACAAGCAGGAAAAAGCCCGTTGGGAATATTTGCTTGGGCAGTTGTATGAAACCACCAAACAGTACGATGCTTCGAGCGAATGGTATGCAAAAGCCATCAACCATACAACCGATCCCGTGATGGATATTTATGCCAGGCTGGCGAGTATCAGGGTGAACAGAGACGAGAACCAGAAAGATTATATCGCCAGCAATATTGCCACGCTTACCAAAATGGCGAAAAGGGATAAGTACAGCGATTACCGCGATATCATTTACTATATGGCGGCGCAAATGGAACTGGAAAGGAATAATACGGCAGGCGCTTTGGAAATGCTGACGCGCGGCACAAAATATATTTCCCATAACTCCACGCTTCGCAACCGGCTGTATATGCAGATGGCGGAATTATCATTTGAAAGAGGATTGTATCGCCAGAGCACTAATTTTTATGACAGCCTGCAAATGGATGATCCCACCATCACGGACCCTGAAGCGATCACCGGCAAAAGAAATTTGTCGGCCCGTTTGGCTGATTTTACAGAAACCATTGCCCGGCAGGACAGCCTGCAGGCGCTGGCCGCACTTTCAGAAGATGACCGCAAGGATAAGGTCAAAAAGATCGTAAAGCAATTGCGTAAGCAGCAGGGATTGAGAGACGAAGGCGGATCTTCTACAGGCGCTTCATTTGCCAGTCAGCCAGCCACTTCCCTTTTTGGCGATTCAGAAAAAAAAGGAGACTGGTATTTTTATAATTCGGGAACAAGACAAAAAGGGTTCAATGATTTCCGCTCCAAATGGGGCATGCGTAAGAACACCGATAACTGGCGCAGAAGTGCTGCTGTATCGGCCACGATCAGTAATAATGCGCTGGCCAATACCTCCATTACAGGAGCATCCGGGAATGATTCAGCGGCCAATGCAGCGGCAGAGATCACTTTCGATGCCCTGTACGACCGCATTCCATTGACGCCGGAAAAACTGCAGCAATCCAATGATTCTATCCGGACGGCCATGTTCAATATGGGCAGCACATTTATCCAGGAACTGGAAGATTGTGCGCATGGCACTCCTGTGCTGGAAGAATTACGCACCCGCTTCCCTCAATCACCGAGAATGGATGAAGTTTTATTCAACCTGTATTTCTGTTACAACAAACAGGGAGAAACTGAAAAAGCTGCGGCCATCAAAAAACAAATGAGCCAGCAGTTTGGCCAGAGCAATTACACAACTATCATTAATACCGGCAAAGATCCACAGTCAAACGGCCAGAAACAGGAAGCAACCAAATTGTATGAAAAAATATACGACCTGTTTATTGAAGGCAGCTTCACAGAAGCGGTAGCACAGAAAAAAACAGCCGACAGTATTTATGGCCGCAATTACTGGACACCGCAATTGCTGTATATCGAAGCAGTGTACTATATCAAACAAAGGGAAGACAGTGTGGCCAAAAAAGTATTGAACAATATTATCGCACAGTTCACAGGTCATCCGCTTTCAGAAAAAGCCAAAACATTGCTGGATGTATTGAACCGCCGGAAAGAGATAGAAGAAGAGTTGCGCAATATGGTGATCAATATGCCGGCAGAAGATACAACGCAGAAAAAACAACCTGTTGCCGCAGCGCCTGTTCCGAAAGCGGGTGAGCCGCCTTCTATGGTGAAGCCCACTATTACACTGCCATCATCCAAAGACAGTTTGGGAATAAACGCTCCATCACAAGGAGCCCCGGGCATGGTGCAAAAGAATATTAAAATCAGTAAGGACAGCGTGGCCGTGCAGGATACGGTGGCTGCAAAAGACAGCACACTGATCACCCAACAACCTGTTCCTCCCGGCAGTCCGTTCAGCTTTAATGCAGAAACACCGCATTATGTGGTCATCATTTTGAATAAGGTGGACCCGGTGTTCGTGAATGAAGCGCGGAATGCGTTCTACCGTTACAACAGGGATACTTATTTCAATAAGAACATGCAGGCCGAGCTGGTGGAAATAGATAACGATAATCGTTTGCTGCTGATCAGTCCTTTCAAAAATGCAGCAGAAGCGATCGCCTATATTGATCAGACAAAACCAAAAACTTCCAGTGAGATCGTGCCCTGGCTAAAAGGTGGAAAATACACGTATTCAATCATTACCGACAAGAACCTGGACGTGCTGAAAGGCAGTAAGGATATCAATGCTTATACACAGTTCCTGGAGAAAATGGTGCCGGGCAAGTTTTAACTTGATTTTGCTAATTTAGAGAGACAAAGTATGTAGATTGGCGGGAATGAGAAGTCAGAAATCAAAAGTAAAAATTTAAAAATCCATCGGAAAGACTTTTGAATTTTTACTTTTAAATTTTGACTTTTCATATCCGCATAAAACATTATAACAACTCATTCAAATATGAAAAAATCCGTTCGCATCTTCTGGTTTATTTTTCTTGGTGGATTTGGAGCGCTTGTTTTACTGATCCTGCTGGCCAATTTTGGTGTTTTTGGCAAAATGCCTTCACTGCAGGAATTGGAAAATCCTTCCATCCAGCAGGCATCCGAAGTGTATGCCATTGATGGCACACTGATGGGAAAATATTATACCGAACGCGGCAACCGCAGCAATGTGAAATACCGTGATATTTCCCCCAACGTGATCAATGCGCTGGTAGCAACAGAAGACGAACGTTTTTATGATCACGCAGGCATTGATACCCGCTCCACGCTCCGTGCCGTGTTCACCGCAGGCCGTCAGGGTGGCGGCAGCACTCTCACGCAGCAACTGGCCAAAGCATTACTGGGCCAGGGCAGCCGGAATTCCCTGCAAAGAGGAGTGGAAAAAATAAAGGAATGGATCATTGCCATTAAACTGGAAAGGAATTTCACCAAAGAAGAGATCATCACGCTTTACCTGAATGCAGTGCCCTTTGGCGACAATATCTATGGTATCCGCAATGCTTCCCGCACATTTTTCCAGAAAGAGCCCGACAGGCTCGCCGTAGAAGAAGCAGCCGTACTGGTAGGCATGCTGAAAGCCAACTACACCTACAACCCGATGCGCAATCCCAAAGCAGCGCTTGACCGCCGCAATGTAGTGATCGGACAAATGGTGGCCAACAAAAAGATCAGCGAAGCAGAAGGCGCCCGCTTAAAAGCATTGCCCATCAAACTGAACTATCGCAAGCTGGATGAGAACAACGGTTATGCTCCTTATTTCCGTGAAGTGCTGAGGGATGAAGTGAAGAACGCATTAAAGGAAATAGAAAAGCCCGATGGAGGCACCTATGATATTTATAAAGATGGATTGAAGATCTATACCACCATCAACCCCCGCATGCAGGAATATGCAGAAGAAGCCGTGGCTTCGCATATGCCCAACCTGCAAAAAGCATTGATGGCACAAGCCAAACTAAAGAACGGCACCATCTGGAAAGATCACGAGAACGTGCTGGAAGCAGCTATGAAAGCCAGCGACCGCTGGAAAAACATGGCAGAGGATGGCCTCAGCGATAAAGAGATCAAAGCCACTTTCTATAAAAAAACACCAATGAAGATCTTTGCCTGGAACAGCAACCGGCAAAAAGACACGGTGATGACGCCCTATGACTCCATCAAATACCATCGCCAGATGCTGCAAACAGCTTTTATGGTGATGGACCCGCAAACCGGCGAAGTAAGAGCCTGGGTAGGCGGCATCGATTTCAAAACTTATAAGCTTGACCATGCCAACATGCGCACCAAAAGGCAGGTTGGCTCCACCATCAAACCTTTGCTGTATACACAGGCAATGGAAGAAAGAGGATTCACGCCGGAAACAGAAGTGATAGACCAGCAGCAAAACTTTGGCAATAACCAGTTGGTACCTGCCACTACCAAAAGCTGCAGCGGAAGAACCATGACCATGGCTTCTGCGCTTGCCGGTTCCCGTAACTGTGCTACTGCATATATCATGAAACAGGTAGGCCCGAAACAATTTGCAGAATTCCTGGGGCGCCTCAATATCCCCACCAAAGTAGACCCCTTCCCTTCTATAGCATTAGGCGCCTGTGATCTTTCCCTGTTTGAAATGATGTGGGGCTACAGCATCTTTGGCGGAAGAGGTTTTTCTACCAAACCCTATTTCATCAGCCGCATAGAAGACCGCAACGGAAACGTGATCAAACGTTTTGACTACAGCGTGAACCGCAAGGAAGCCGTTAGTGAAGCAACCGCTTACAACATGGCAAGAATGATGCAGGGAACAGTGGATTTCGGTACAGCAGCAGGCCTCCGCTCCCGCCTCGGCGCCCTGGAAATGTCAGGCAAGACCGGTACCACCAATGATAATGCGGATGGCTGGTTCATGGGATATACACCTCAACTGCTTGGCGGAGTATGGATCGGTTGTGATGATCGTTTTATCCGCATTGAGAATAATCTTGGTTACGGTGGCCGTGCAGCAATGCCCATCTGGGAGAAGTTTTTCCAAAAAGTGTATGCAGATAAAACATTAGGTATCGATAAAGATGCCCGTTTTGTGCAGCCGGCAGATATCCAGTTGCATATTAACAGTGCGGATGATATTCCGACAACAGAGCAAGTGGAACCGGGAGCAGAAGGTGTGGACCAGGGAGTGGGCGAAGCAACGGATTATAATATCAATCATGAGTATATCGGGCCGGAATCAAAACCAGTGGTGGATGAGGATAAGCCGGTGAAAAAGGATACGAATGATAAGCAGGAGAAGAAGATCGTGAATGATAGTAAACCGATCGGTGCGCCGGTGGAGGAGCCGAAGAAGAAGGGGTTTTTGAAGAGGTTGTTTGGGAAGAAGGAGAAGAAGAATTGATGGCCAAAAACAGGTTCGCGCTATTTTAAATCTTCGATCTTATTATCTGCTGTGTCAGAAAATTTATCAAAAGCCTGGGCTAATAATCCATGGAAAGAACTTATATGGTAAAAATCCAAAAACTTGCCAAAAGCATATGTTCTAATTTCTAGAGTATAAAATTGGAACAATGGCCAAGTAAAGAGATTTCTTCTCTCCATTATTGAAATTAAGTAAAGTATCCCCAATTCGGTAAGTTGGTATCAAGGCAGCACTTTGCTATGGTTACTTTTATTGTTACCCAAATTTTGTCTAGTGTATCTATCCTAATAACTCTATCAAGAGTGCATCAGTTTTATAAGTAAAACAGTTCGGGTTTGTTGTTTCTAATGTCATAATTATAAAATTTGGGCACAAAAAAACCACTCCGAAGAGTGGTCTGTAAAATTAGTTTGATAAGTATAGCTACTAACTATTTATTACTTTTTCATCTAAACAACCTACCATTATCGCCTTTTCCAAGTGACCCACTGTGAAAGGCTCTATCTTACGATTCTGGATGTTAAAGACACCGGGTTCATCATAAAAGTATTTTGAGAAATTGAAATTGCTTATATTAACATTATATTTTCTACTAAAGTTTATTAGTAGCTCGTTGGCTTCATCTCCAGTTACACCCAAATCGTCTTCTATTAGTGTATCTCTGGTAATAGGCATTTTGTATTCCCGAATC